>Ga0075011_10000215_pt1 | contig 29828 bp, 21 predicted proteins | sample TARM_MetaG_T_14_FD_72354 | JGI IMG/M metagenome (GOLD analysis project Ga0075011, IMG submission 72354) | Freshwater microbial communities from Pennsylvania, USA, analyzing microbe dynamics in response to fracking - TARM_MetaG_T_14 | ecosystem: Environmental > Aquatic > Freshwater > River...
GCCGTGGAATCGGTGTCCGGATGCTCGTGGAATGAGTGTCCGGATCAGCGTGGAATCACTGTCCGGATGTGCGTGGAATGGGTGTCCGAGTCAGCGTGGAATCCGCAGTCGAGGGGGTCCGGAGCTTTTTGTAGTTGCCGTTTACCGTCATAACCATGTCTTCGCTGCCCATCACATGCTGATAGGTCGGTTTTCTCAGCGCAGCCCCGCCACGGCCCTGGTGCCCCCACGAACTGTAGAACTCATGAGCAATGCGCTCGGGCACATAGATCAGCGCATCGGCGGCTTGGCTGGTTTCTGGTTGTGTTTCCTTGCTTGCGCAGCCGGCTACGGCGATCGCGGCGGTCATCAGGGCGGCTAGGTGAATGTTTCGCATGAGGCCTCCAATTATTGATTGAGCTAATGCTACCCCCTGGAAATAGAAAACCATCTTAAGTCCCGCCCCCAAATGGGGTGTGAACTGACGGCATCTTAGCTTGCGGTACGGGCACCATTGGTTGCAATTGGAGGCCTACATCTTGAGCATTTTCGCAAAGCTTTTATCCCGTATTGGCAGAGCCAGCGTATCAAAATCGCCTGCTGGTTCTGCCAGTGGTCGTGCCCGTGAAGTGTCCAAGACCATCATGCGCGACGATAAGCGCGCTCTGCTGCGGCCTGGTGATGAGCAGCAGCTGGTGTTTGGAGGTATTGCCGAAGGCCTCATCGCATTTGTCACCGGTGAAGAGCTTCTAAAAGGGCACAACGACAAGATTCAGAAGCTGATTAATGGCATCGGCCTGCCTCGCGATGAGTTTCAACGGCTTATTTACCCAGTCATTCACGCGTTCGCTGATTTCGCTCATAACGTGCCAGCGTCCAAGGCGCACCACCACCGATCCTGGGGCGGTCTTCTTGAGCACTCTCTGGATGTGGCCTGCTTTGCCCTGAATAGCGCCGTTCTCACGTCTTTTGACTATGGGTCAACCCCATCCCAGAGAACACTGCGTCGCGAGCGCTGGTACGCAGCTGCAGCGATTGCTGGGCTGCTGCATGACTCAGGCAAGCCCTTGAACGACATCAAGGTTCACGATGAAGACCACTCGAACGTCTGGACTGGCTCGTTGCCTATTCATGAATGGGCTGAGCAAACCGGTGTTGAGCGCTACTTCATCACGTGGAATCCCGATCGCGGCGAAAGCCACAAGATCATCTCGTCGACGCTGTTCGAGCGCTTCATTCCCAAAGTCACGCGTGATTGGCTTCTAGAGGGCGGTATCGACATCTACCGAGCCATGGCGGATGCGATTCAAGGCAGAGACCCCAAGTCGCTGTTGACCGGTATCGTCATCAAATCCGACTCTGCTTCTGTCGATCTCAACCTGAAGACAGGGGCTGGTCTTGTTGCTGGCGGTGATGCCGCAGTTAACGTCCCCAGTAACTTCACAAACGCCGCTCAATACTTGCTTGAGAGCGGGGCCTGGACAGTCAATACCAGGGGGGCTCGGATCTGGACAACAACAGCTGGCGTATTTGTCGCGTGGAAAACCGCTGTACCTGAGATCGTCAATTTCTTCGACAACCACAAGATTCGAGGTTGTCCACGGGGCTCTGACTCTCTGGGTTCTGTGCTGCTCGATCATGGTGTTTTCGAACCACAGGAGGATGGAAGTCTTTACTGGGAGGTTGCGCCTGATGCGCTGGTCGCCGCCGACTCTGGGAAAAGGCTGTGGCTCAAGTGCGTAAAGCTTTCATCAACGTCAACCCTGTACCCTTTTGAAGCGGCCCCCGATCCGGTGGCCGTGTGTATAGGCAAAGAAGACAACCACACCCGCTATGATCCGGATGCTGGTAATGATGCGGGGCGGGTGGTCATTGATGGCGCTGCGGTAGACCCGACTGAAGGATCTGTGTCGCCCATGTTCAGCCTGGATGGCGCTTCTGATCTGAACCCAGACCAGCCAGCTGCAGAAGTCGCTCCTAAGGTTGAGGTCTCAAAAGCCCCTGATAAGGCAGAAGTTCCTTCTTCCAAACCCACACTCGGAAAGAAAGAAACCAAAAGTACGATTACCTTGGGGACCGGCCCTGTTCAGAAGGCAGGAATTACGCTCGGGATCACCCTTGAATCGAATGCCGAGCCAAAGCCATCAGCGATTGTCATCGGCGGGGCATCTAATAAGGTAAGCAAGCCTGAGTCGCAGGATAAGCCTACGGCCCAGCCCCAGGGCAGCCGTAAGAAAAAGAAGAAGGCGGGCGGTGGCGCTGCTCAGTCTGAGGCTAAAGCGCTTGCGAGCAATCCGGCACCCAAACCGGTTATAGAGAGCGGCCCAGGGATCGACGATGTCTTCGGTACAATCTCAGGTGTCGACATCGACATTCCGGAAGCCGTTGCGGAAGCTGCCCCTGCACCTATCGCGCAACTTGATGATCCATTCGGTGCGCCAGGCGCTGCTGATTCTGCTGATCCATTCAACTTTAAGCCTGTCGCCAAGCCAGCGGCACACAAGCCTGTAGCCCAGGCCGAGGGCCAAGCCAAACAGGAACAAGTTGGCCAGCGTCCTGTTGGGCTTGAGATGACCAAGCCAGGCCTGCCAGCGCCGGCGTTGCAGGTAGATGAGTCGCTATACGCCGAGCCTGTATTAGACGCGTCTGCGGAGGCGGCCGGTAGTGCAATTCTCGACGATGACGGACTTGCCGACTTTGATGCGGACATCATGTTGATGGTCGGCCTTAAACCGGTTCAAAGCCCAGCAGCCAGCATGCCTGGGCAACCGTCCATGGTTGCGAATCGAGAAGAAATCCGCGGCCCTGTAGCCGCGCCGTCGCCTGTTGGTGAGGTTCCCATCTCCAGCAGCCAGTACCGGCAGCTCTCGTCCATTCCTGCCGAATTCCGTTTTGATCTGGATGAGTCCCCAGTTGCTGCAGATATTCCGGACCTTCCGGACATGAACCCCTCGCAGTTTAAGTCTGCGCCAGAAGACGTAAGGGTGAGGGATGCAGCGGCCACCCATCAGGCTTTGATTTCATTGCCGCCCGTTGAGGCTTTGGTCCTTGCGACCGATGAGGAGTTGAATGGCTTTGATGCGCCGAGCTTCGTCGACGGCTTCGTACTGCCTCAAGAGGTAGAAGAAACTTTTGAGGCTCCACTGGCGGGCGAGCAGGGTTGCCCGGAGCAGCTCCAGGCATTTGATTTCGATGAGCCGGCTGTACTGGATTCTTTAAAAGCCGAAGTAACTTCTGCACCGACTTCGCCGCCATCGATACCGAGGACCGAGAGAGCTCCAAAGCCAGTCCCTATTGCTGTGGCCACCAGGCACCTGGATACGGATGCAATCTCCATTACACCTACAAGTAGGGGTGATCTTGACTGGGCTGCAATCGGGATCAGCCCAGCTGCGCCAGTTGTTGAGCCCTCGCTGAAAATAGGCAAGCAGGTGCACCCAGCAGCAAAAAAAGAGCGCCCAAGCGAGAAAGTTAATGGGCGTCTGGAGAAAAGTCAGATCGCTAATGTGGTGAGTCCGCCTGAGCGCGGTGAAGAGAGTGCTGCGCCTCTTTCCGCAAAGTATTCGTCCGATGAGGTGGCTGTCTTCGAGGGCTTCATGGGGCGGACGCCAGGCATCAAGGAAAAGCTGACGTGGTACCTGGATCCGGGTCAAGTGAGGGTTGTAACAAGCGCTATGCGTCCTTTCCTGCCGTTCTGCAAGGTGGGCGAGGGGGGCATTACTGCAGGTGATGTTAATGCTCTGAGTGAGGCTGGCTGGCTCTGGTTCAACTTTACCAATGCTGATGATCCATACGTTTCTCTCAATGAAAGGCGGTATGGCGTATTCCTGAGCAACGCAGCTGCTGACTGCATCGACTACCTCAGTGATGGTCTCGTCTACAGGCGTACCTTGAGTGGCTACGAAACGAGTTTGAGCATCGACGAAATGTCGACAGTAGCCTCCGAGCTAATTGCTCAGAGCAAGCACCACAGCATTCCGCCTGGTGGCGGGGCGCGCATCTTCAAGTTCAGCAACAAGATGATCATGGCTTTTGGGGCGAGCCGGCAACTGACCATTGATGAGGTCAAGCGTGCCTTGTTCGAGCACCAGGATTGCCTGTTCACCCCTACCAATTTCTACGTGCTGGTTAAAGACGAGGTCACAATCTATGAGTGAGTGGAGCTATGAAATGCCATGGAGGCCGAATTTTGAGGCCTACGAGGCGGCTAGCTGGTGCATTGGAATGCTTGCAACGTCTGCGGTTCATATCGCCACAGACCTGCCTAGCACCCCTTTTTATCTATCGCTCGCAGTCATGGCTGGCTTTGCTCTTCGGCGAGTCCCCAAGGCCATTCACCTGTACAGGGTCAAACAAGGCCTGGTGGCTAAGGATGCAATCCTCATGGGGCAGGATGAGCTGATCGAGCGAATGCTGGCTGATCGCGAGGCATTCTTCCTGGGCGAGGGCTTTGAGTGGCGACAAACAGAGGCGCAGCAGATTTTCGAGCTCATGAAACGTGATGTTTCGAAACTAATGCCAAAGCCAAAGGAGGGCTTCATGGGGGCGCCGTGGATTCACGGCATTTCGATGCAGCCGGATAAGCCAATCAAGTTGCCGAGGAAGCTGACCAGTCTCCATACCCTGATCGTAGGCACAACGGGCTCAGGAAAAACCCGTCTATTCGACATTTTGATCTCCCAGGCCATCCTGAGAAACGAGGCTGTAATCATCCTCGATCCGAAGGGCGATAAAGAGCTGGCAGAGAACGCAAAGAGGGCGTGTGCTCTTGCTGGCCAGCCTGGTCGCTTCAAGTACTTCCATCCGGCATTTCCCAACGAATCCGTTCGCATCTCGCCGACGAAGAACTTCGGTCGTCCAACTGAGGTTGCATCGCGAATTGCGGCGCTGATGAAAAGCGAGGGCGGTGACCCCTTCCAGGCATTCGCCCAGATGGCCCTGAACAACGTCATCCAGGGTCTCCTGCTGTGCGGCATCCAGCCAACGCTGGTTGAGCTAAGGCGCTGCCTTGAGGGTGGTCTGGCTCCTCTCGTAATCAAGGCTATTCGGGTTTATGGCCAATCAGTATTGCCGGATTTTGAGTCGATCGCCGGGACTTACCTTCGTAAGGCGCCAACTGATGAGATGCGGGCTCAGCAGATGCTGAAGATGTACCGGACTGAGATTTTCCCAATCAAGCCGAACTCCGACCTCGAAGGCATGCTTTCGATGTTCGAGCACGACAAGGCCCACTTCGGGAAGATGATCGCCAGCCTGTTGCCAGTCTTGAACATGCTGACTTCCGGTCACATGGGTGAGCTTCTGTCACCAACCGATGATCCCGAGGATGGTCGAGAAATTACAGACTCCGGGAAAATCATTCGGATGGGCGATGTCCTGTACATGGGTCTCGACTCGCTGTCTGACTCGATGGTTGGTTCCTCAATCGGTTCGGTGTTCCTGGCTGACTTGGCTGCAGTTGCTGGTGAGCGCTACAACTTTGGTCTTGGTGATGCTGGTGCGGTAAACATCTTCGTCGATGAGGCCGCCGAAACGGTCAACGACCAGCTCGTCCAGCTGCTCAACAAGGGCCGGGGCGCCGGCATGAACCTGTTTGTCGCCACCCAGACAATTGCGGACTTTGAGGCGCGGATGGGGTCGCCGGCGAAAGCACGCCAGGTACTGGGTAACACGAACCATACGATCGCACTTCGTATCACTGACCCAGATACTCAGAAGTTCATTGCTGAAAAGATCCCGCCAACCTACTTCAAGTATGTGATGCGGACCCAGGGCAACTCGACAAAAGACGATCCCCACATGCACTCGCTCAACGTCGGTGAGCGTCTCATGGACGAGGAGGGTGAGCTTTTCCCCGCGCAGCTACTGGGGTCGCTCCCCAACCTTGAGTTCCTGGCCATCCTTGCCGGCGGGCAGGTTGTGAAGGGCAAGATTCCCGTCTTGACCCAGCCAGACGACTTCGATGCTGCAGTTGTTCAGGCTGCAAAATTGCGGGAGGCAGCTTGATGGCCACCAACACCGTAAAGCTTGAGCTTGCAAAGCTTCTGGATGACGACAAACACCGGAGCATTCTGTACCTCTTAGATGCTGACTGGCCGGCCGCAATCCAGATTGTGCCGGTCGCTATGCGCGTTGCCGGGGAGCCCGAAAGGACACCGGAGTGCCTGCTGATCCTCAAAGAATCGCTTCGCTCGTATCAGCAGAGCCTTGGGCAAACCGACCGCCAACGCCTCAAGGCGTTCCTGGTTCCCTTCATCGATGGGCTCTGCGGTCTCCTATCGGTTGAGCCGCTTGAGCTCGGCGCTGTGACTGAGCTTTCCGCGGTGCTGGAGGAAGGGGTGGGCAAAAGGAACTACAGCGCTGTGCGCGAACGACTCATCGAGCTACTCATGCCCACCAGCAGCTCACTTGGGCGGGTTTGGCGCGTTATCAATAAGGTTTAAGTCATGGCAGATTTCGAAGAAAAATCGTTACCGACCACGCTCTGGGGTTTCTTTCTGTTCATCTTTATCGAAATACTGATGATCGCCTGCTTCATGCCGAATCGCTTTATCGAGAGCGCAATCCTCAAAGAGCAGGCCTGGGGAGTGAGTCTTATGGGCGAGGCGCCTCAAGAGAGGCTGATGGGCGATACGATTGACCTCTACACCTTCTTGCTCATTGACTCAGGTTTGAATGAAACAGTACGGGAGTTTTTCGTGCCCTCGGCTGAAGAGCTGGAAAGGTCGAAAGGCTGGGATAACCTGGCCAACCTCTGGTTCCCCTTTATCGAGAGTCGGGGGGAGGCTCTCTCGAATGTGATCTTCCACATTCTGTACCGGGCCTTGGCCTTGTACATGTGGCTCCCGTTCATGGTCGTGGTGCTGGTGCCTTCAGTCTTCGGGGGGTACATGTCCTGGAACATCAAGCGGTACAACTTTGATCATTCATCCCCATTCCTCAACACCTACAGCTCCAAGATCACCTGGTTCTGTGTTGCGGCTACGCTTGTGAGCTTCTTGGCCCCCATACCGATACCTCCGATCATCATCCCGGTCGTCATCATCACGCTGATACCAATTGCCTGCAGCTTACTGATTGGGAACCTTCCCAAGCGTCTGTGAACGCAGAAGTTACTTCGAGGCCCCGTAAGGGGCCTTTTGCTTTCTGAGGTTTGGCCCCTCTGGTGGGGCCTAACTCGGGCCGTTAAACCAGTTGCAGCCGGCAACATTGCTTCATCGATAAGCAACTGATGCCGATTCTGATGAAAGCTTCCTCAACCATGCAGGCGCTCAGCGTCGCCTTCTCTGGCCTGGCCATTCTGATGTCTGGTTTCGCTCTGTACGAAATCAAGACTGCTACCTCATCCGCCGACAACGCGGCTCGGATTTCTGAGCAAGTTGTATCGGACCTGGCGCGTGTAAAGCCGTGGGCCTTTTCTCGTGACGGCCTGATTGAGGTCCTGAAGATTATTGGGCCGGGAAGCGATTTGAAGTCAGTTGTTGGGGCCCGCTCTGGCGACGATGGCACACCTGCAGTTGAAGCCGGCGAGCGTCGATACGGTGATCCGAACGCGCAATTCACTCTGATCGAGTACAGCGATTTTGAGTGCCCTGCTTGCAAGGCCTTCTATGAAATTCCGAAGTCGTTGGTTGATGGTTCGAAGGGGAACATCAGCTTGGTGTTTAAGCACGTGCCGATTCACGGCGAGGCTTCAAGGAAAGCTGCTTTTGCTGCTGAGTGCGCCGCTCACCAGGGAGGAAATGATGCCTTCTTCAAGATGTCGGCCCAGATCTTCGAAGAGACCCAGAGCAACGGCAATGGGACTCGTACCGCGCTGAAATCGATTGCCCAGCGCATCGGCCTCGATGGGCGTGAGCTCACCAAGTGCATCGATCAAAACCTCTATTACGAGAAGGTTAAGGGTGACTTCAAAGAGGCCGTGGATTTAGGCGTCAAAGTAACTCCGACCACTGTTATTCGATTCAATCCTACCGGGCAGACCGTTGATATCGGTGGTGCAGTTGCGCCTGAAGATATCTTGAAAGCCATGTCGCAACTTGTTCAAAAGAGCCAAGCCAAATGAGTGTAATTAATATCCCGCAGTATGTAGATGATCCACCCCATCTTCTCTTTTGGCAGGCCGACGAAGTAGCGCCTATCGGTATTGGCCTGGTTCTTGGGATGTTCACTGGGTATGCGGCAGTTTTCACTATTGGCGGAATCCTGCTAACTCGCTGGTATCGAAAATATCGGGACGATCATCCAGACGGCTTTATGGCGCACATGATTTATTGGGGTACCGGAGTTGCCGGAGCCAAGGCCAGAACAGTTCCAAACCCATTCATCAGAGAGTTCAACTAATGCTTCTTTCAAATCTCAAGAAAAGCATTTCAGGCACCCGCAGCGAAAACAGCTTTTTGCGCCAGCTGGCGTGTGGGCTGCTGGTTGTGAATGGTGCGCTGGTGGTTGGGCTTCTGTCTCAGGACACCGTCGTGACCATCGTCCCGCCTGCCATGGCCGAGCAGGCGTGGGTAGATTCCAATGCGGCATCTGACACCTATACCGAAGCCTGGGCTCTCTATGTTGCGAACGTGGTCGGTAACGTCAATCCGCAAACCGCGACGATGATTCGCTCGACGCTGGAACCACTGCTTTCGAACGATATTTATCAGGATGTGATCAACGCAGTAGAAGCGCAGGTTGCTCAAATTCGCCAGGACCGAGTTGTTATCAAGTTCGAGGCGAAGGAAGTTCTTCGTGAAAAGCAGAACACCAATAAGTTCTTCGTTGTTGGTCGCACGGTTATGACCGGCCCCAATGGCAGGCCAGTTCGCTCCAATACTACCTATGAGGTTGAGTTGGAGATTCGTAACTACAAGCCAACAATCACCTATCTGACTACCTACTCTGGCCGTCCAAAAACCGAGGACGTACTGCGCCGAGATAAAGCCTCGAAAGAAGCCAAGCAGCGAATGGGAGCCGCACAAAATGCGAATTAATTTTAAGGGTGCAGTATTGGCTGTAGCGGTGGCGGCGGTATTTGCCGGCCATGCGGCGGCTGACACTAATAGTTCCGTTTCTGGGCTTCCGTCAGTTGCGCAAAAGTCTTCCGCCCCGAAGCTTCCTTCTGTGGCGCAGCAGGCGGCAGAAGTGGTCGACCCTAGCGAGTATGGCCTTGAGGTGCAATCCGGCTCCAAGGCTCGCACAGAAGTTACTTCTGTTGAGCGAGTTGACCAGGGTGGCTCTGAAGAACCGGCGATTCTGGGTATTACCGGTGGCGGTGCATCTGATGATCTGCCGACCGTTCCTTCTTCTGTCGCTAGCAGTGCGCCGGCCAAAGAAGTAGCCCCAGTTGCTTCCCTGCAAGAGGTGCCGGTGGTGCCAGGAGTGAACACGATCATTCCGGCTGCAGTTGGGCACCTAAACCGTATCGTTACGCCTTTCGAGAAACCGATCGTTCAGACGGTTTCCGGCGCCAAGATCATGGTCAAAGAGAACGTGATCTACGTGTCCACCAAGGATGAGTCTCCGGTGACCATGTACATCACGCCGAAGGAAGATGAGTCCGTGGCCATCTCTCTGACCCTTGCGCCACGTCGCGTGCCTCCGATCCAGGCTCAGCTCGTCCTGGTCGACTCCATGGCGGGGGGGGCACTGAATGCTCCTACGTCAGGTGGTCGCTCTGGTCACTTCCGTTACTCGGGGCAAGCTCGTAAGTGGGAACAAGGCCAGCCGTACATGGAAACCATCAAGGGGATCATGCGCTCGATGGCTCTTGGTCAAATTCCAAAGGGTTACTCGATCGGCAAGGCCAGTGGCTACGACACCATTCCTGCCTGCTACCAAGAAGGAATTCATTTCGACTTCCGCGCTGGTCAACTCCTCATGGGGCATAGCTTCCAGGTCAGCGTCGGTGTGGCACGTAATACCTCAAAGCAGCCTGTCATGTTCGACGAAACAGCGTGCACTCACCCGTCTCTAGCGGCTGCAGCTGCATGGCCGCGGAACATGCTGGACCCGGATGAGGCCACTGAAATCTACATCGTGACTCGTGTCGGGGAGGCCCCGGCAGAGGAGTCTTCTCGTCCTAGTCTGCTGCAATAAGGGGATGGCCATGGCTGGTTTTATGGATTCGTATCGCAAGCTTTCCCCGCAGCACAAGAAGTGGGTGCATATTGCAGTTGGTGTGGGCGGTGTTCTGCTTCTTGTGACAGCCCTGTCCTCCATGACCGGCGGTCAAAAGACTACGGCGCGTGGAAAGCCCACCATCAACTCGGTCCTTACCGACAAGGATCCGCGGCAAGTTGGCTTGGACTCGCTCAACAGCACTCAGGCTGAGCAAGGTCGCAAGCTTGTTGAGATCGACAGAAACCTCAAGGCACTGGCTGATAAGTCAAGCCAGGGCAGTGAGCTCAAGCAGCAGGTTTCTGACCTCGCGAAAGTCGTCACCGACCTCAAGGATCAAAATGAGCTTGCCGCTCAAGATTCCGAGGCGCTGAAAGCTGCCAATGCGAAGCTCCAGCAGGAGCTTGAAGCTCTGCGTCGGCAGGGTGGTGTTGGTCCAAAGGCTGAGGATGCTCTGGAGCAACGCCAGAAGAAAGCTGAGGAGGTTCAGTCGCGCCGTAAATATGAGGCGGCGGCAGTCAATCCGAATCAGAACCAAGCTGAGTTCTTTGCCAGTGCTCCGAAACCTGTTGATGAGGTTGTGAAGCCTGGTCAGGCCAACCGCAAACAAGACGACATCAATATCACCACCATCGGCGAAGATGCTTCTGAGGAGGAGGAAGAGGGCAAGAAAGAGCAGGAGGTCTACCTCCCTGCTGGTTCGATCATGTCTGGCGCCTTGATCACTGGTGTAGATGCGCCTACCGGTAACGGCGCTCGCCGTGATCCATTCCCTCTGCTGCTGCGTATCAAGAAGGAAGCTGTTCTACCGAACCGTTTCCGTGCTGATGTGCGCGAGTGCTTCATTATCGCGAGCGCATTCGGAGACCTCTCATCTGAGCGGGCCTACATGCGTGCAGAGACGCTGTCCTGTGTGCGTGATGACGGCGGTGTCATTGAGTCGGGTATCGACGCCTACGCCACCGGTGAGGACGGAAAGGCGGGTGTGCGCGGCCGACTGGTTTCCAAGCAGGGCGCCATTCTTGCTCGCTCCCTGATGGCGGGGTTCATGCAGGGCGTGTCTGAAGCATTCAACGTCCGATCTGTTCCCTCAATCAACGTCACTGGCGTTGGCCAGGATCAAGAAAACTACTCCCCGGTTTACGAGCAGGCCCTCAACAGCGAAGCCATGCAGGGTGCTGCCGTGTCTGGTGCAGGCCGTGCGCTTGAACGCATAGCCGATTTCTACCTGGAGATGGCTGAGAACCTTTACCCGGTGATCGAGGTGGACGCTGCACGCGAGATCGACTTCATCGTGAAAAAGGGAATCCAGCTGAAGCTGATCAACAAGGCATGAAAGTTAAGAAGCCTTGATCCCATATCGGGGCCTAATTGAACGTATTTGGTCCCTTCCAACCCGGATGATTCGTACATGAACAAAGCAAACGTGATTAAGAAAAGCATCCTCTTCGCCGGGCTCGCTGTAGCGCTGAGCCAGGTTACCGGTTGCTCGTTCCTTCAGATTGGTGAAGCCGAGTACGGCTGTAAAGGCATGCCGAACGGTGTGACCTGTATGTCGGCCCGTGACGTGTACCAGATGACTGAAAGCGAGAACTTTCGTCAGCGCATGGAGCATGACGCCAAGCTCAATCAAGCAAAGGCTGAGGGTGACGAGGATGCCGTCGAGGCTCTGGAAGCCAACTCCAAGCCAGTAATGGCCTCTGGTGAGCACTACGTCGTACCTCGCCCGGCACGCAACCCGGTTCCGATTCGCACGCAGGCCACTGTTATGCGCGTCTGGGTTGCTCCCTGGGAGTCCGAGGCAGGCGACCTGAACGTACCAGGATACATCTACACCGAGATCGAGCCCCGTCGCTGGGAGATTGGCACTCCTGCGATGAAGCCAACTCCCACGATTCGTCCGCTGACTCAAAGCAAAACCGAAACAAACTAACCCCCCCCGCCAGAGAAATCAGGAGAAACACCATGCTCTTCGGCAAAAAAGCAAAACAGAACCAACTGAAAACCTCCGCCCAAATCCGCCAGGATCGCAACTCCACTGCGCAAGCTCTGCTCGTTGTTGGTCTGATGTGCGCCACGCAGATGGCCATGGCTGGTACCGGTGGCGACTCCTTTGACACCATCTGGGTCACTCTGACTGACTGGATGCAGGGCACCCTCGGTCGCGTTGTCGCTGGCTCCATGGTGCTGGTCGGCATCGTTGCCGGCATCGTGCGTCAAAGCATCATGTCCTTCGCTACTGGCGTTGGTGGCGGTGTCGGTCTCTACAACACCCCGACCATCATCGAATCGATCATGACGGCCACTGTGTCTATCAACTGATCGCGATTTTTCCTGAAGCCGGCGCTGCCGGCTTTTGGCAATTCTGAATTCGAAATAAAAGAAGAGTTTTACGATGCTGAGATGGATACCAGGTGCACTCGCCCTTCTGGCGACCTCTTTTATTTCAAATGCAGCATTTGCCGACTGCGTCATGAGCAATCAGGACCTGGTCGTGTCGCCAACTGAAGCGGTGGCAGGGCAAAAGGTTCAAGTTACCTACAGTGCGACGCGTGAGACCTGCTCTGGTTTGGGATCGTTCTCATACGATATTAACGTCGGCAGCGGCACCTCCGGCAGTATCGGTTCCTGCGAGGGCAAAAGGACCAGTGGCAGTGAATCGTGCACTGGTGAAGCAACCCTGCCAGCGGGCTTCACGGGCAGTATCAATATTGTCGTGAAAGATACCTCTGCCCGCGTCAATGTCAGTGCTCCGCTTGATGTGCCTGCAGCGCCAGCAATCGCTATTACTACCCCAGAAGACCAGCCCTACGTTATCGATATGCCGGCAAACGGCGTCGACTATGCGTCTTACGAGGTTGCTGGTCAGCCGCATGATTCCCAGGGCTCGGCGTTTGTTGATGGTAAGACAATCATCTTTACGCCAGTAAGGGACTGGAATGGGACTGGTGAATTCTCCTACCGCAGCATTTCTGCGCAGGGCGTCCAGTCTGACGTTGGCACCATTACCTTCGAGGTGACTCCGGTGCCTGACGCTCCCGTTTTGTCAAAGACAGCCTTGATCGGAGTTGAAGATCGACCGCTAACTTTCGAACCTGTTGTGACTGATCCGGACAAGGGTGACACCTATACCCTCTTTGTTGATCAACAGCCAGACCCCTCAGTTGGGGTAGTGACCGTTGACGGGGCAAAAGTTACTTTTACCCCCGCTAAGAACTGGAATGGTGACGTTGAGTTCGCCCTTAAGGCGGTGGACTCCTTCGGTATTTCGTCTGAGCCGCAGTACTACAAGGCTACGATCGAGAGCGAAAACGACGCTCCGGAAGTTTCGCCGGTGAAAACCAACATTCTCGAAGATGAGCCTGCCTCGGTTCCTGTCGTGTTCAACGATCCTGACGGCTCAGCTCCATTCACGATTTTCATCCACGAGCAGCCTGCAGCTGGCGGCGTGTGTTCTATTTCTGGAACCGAGGTTCTGTTTAAGCCTGCTACCGATTGGAGTGGCAGCGCTGTTTGCGTTGTGGCTGTAGCTGACGCCAGTGGTGCCGTGGGAACTGGGAAATACACTTTTGCGGTGGCCGCATCTAATGACGCGCCATCCTCCCAGGACATCCATGTCACGTTTAACCAGGGCACGTCAAAGGCTGTCCTCGTTTCGGTGTCCGATCCTGATGCTGGCGACACCCATACAGTTGAGGTCGTGACTCCAGTTGATCCGACATTCGGAGCCATTTCTGTTTCGGGGAAAACCATCACCCTCGCGCCAGTGGCAGGCTACTACGGATTCAAAAAGGTCACCTATCGGGTTCGTGATAATCACGGGGCCGTTTCGAGCGACTACGCCATTTACGCCAAGGTTATACCGGTCAACAAGGCGCCAGTAATGACAGCACAGGAGTTCACAACTCCTATGGGTCAGTCTTTCTCGACAAGGGTTTCTGCGATCGATCCTAACCAGGATGCGCCCCTAACCTTCAGCATTTCCGCTTCCCCTGCCGCAGGGACTGGTACCGCAGCTCTATCGGGAGATGTGCTGACATACACCCCGGCAGCTGGATTCACTGGCGTGGCAACGGTTCAGCTCCAGGCGCGGGATCCGGGCGGGCTTCTGTCTGCTGCTGTTCCATACAAATTCAACGTGACGGGAGATGTCCCAGTTGCGATCGATGTTGACTTGGGGATGCCGAGCGATAGCCACACCCTGGTTATTGTTGAGCAGCCGCCGGCTGGTGTGGGCAGCATTGCTGTGTCCGGCAGCAAAGTTACTTTAACTCCAGTCAAGGGGTTCTTTGGGAAGGCAACCTTCAAATACAAGGTGGTTGATGCTGCAGGTGCGTCTACAGGTGACCTGGTCGGCACAATTGACGTGGCCAAGTACAACTACGCCCCAACATCTGCAAGCGCATCGATCTCTGTCGTGGAGGGTAAGACGAGCTCTCCCGTTCAGCCTGTGGTCGTCGATGAGAATCCGTATGACGCGGGGAAACACACCTTCATCGTTCCAATCCAGACCATGGCTGGATTCGTGGAGGTGGTGAACAATAAGTTGGTCTACACCGCACCCTTTGGCTATAGCGGCACCGACTCCTTTAAGTTCCTTGCTGTCGACCAGGGCGGTCTATCTGTAGTTGGCACGGCAACTGTCAGCATCAAGGCATTTAACTACGCCCCTGATTCTGTCAGTGGTGCTGCGACGGGGCCAGAAGGTGTTTCGCTTTCCGCTCCTCTGGTTGTCGTGGACAAGAATGCTGGTGAAACCTTTACCTACGAGATTCTTGAGCAGCCGCACTCCGGCAGCGCCTCTTTGAGCGGATCTAAATTGGTGTTCACGCCGGCCGCTGGCTTTGTTGGAAAGATGGTTGTACCCGTGCGTGCGACCGATGCTGGCGGGCTTTCGGTTGATGGATACGTCGTCTTTACAGTCGAAAAGAACAACGTAGCGCCGACCAGTGTTAGCGGGATCATCAAGGTCTATGAGAATGGGGTGAGCGCTCCCTTCTATCCGAAAGTGGCTGATGCCAACCTCTACGACTATGGGCGTCACGTTCTAACCGTCTCTGTAGCCCCGGCATTCGGCCAGGCCGAGGTGGTTGGGAACCGAATTACTTATACCCCAAACAAGAATTTCTCAGGCGCCGATCAGCTGACGGTGCGGGCTGTAGACCTCGGTGGTCTTGCGGTAGTCGGCAAGGTCGACATCGAGGTGATTCCCTACAACACAGCCCCTCTGGCGACTGAGGCACTGCTCGTGGCGTATGAGGGTGAATCCTCGCGTCCCACCTGGCCGTCCGTAGAGGACCCCAATGCTTGGGATGCACATACCTTCGAAGTTATTTCGCAGCCCTCGCACGGTGAGGTTGTTCTTACCGCAGAAGGCTTTGTTTATACGCCAAAAGCCAAATTCTATGGCGTAGATTCGTTCCCTTACCGTGCTGTGGATGCGGCAGGTGACTATGTCGATGGTGTTGCGCGGGTAATCGTGTACCGCAAGAACTATGCGCCGACAGGTTTTGCACCTAAGGATTTCTACTTCTATGAGGGCGTCGGAGGAAGCCTTCGTCTGGCGGCTGAAGATCCCAACTTGTGGGGAACTCACACCTTTACTGTTGCTCAGCAGCCAGAGCACGGTGAAGTAGTGGTGCGCGGCAATACGCTGGTGTTCCGGACTCAGGGCAAAGCAACCACTCAAATGCTCGTGACCGTGACCGATCAGGCTGGCGAGTCCTTTACTGGCACCCTGAATCTCATTCCTCGCCCAATCGGTGAACTGATTGATCACCTCCCAGTGATTGACCTGCCTGAACAGGAGTTCAAAACTCCGGCGATAACTCAGGCATTCAATCGTGAAGATGGCCGCCCCGGTTTGCTTTTGACTGACCCCGAGGCGCTCGCTGAGCTCGGGTCGGAATGGATCGCAGTCATAGATGCTCAGTCTGAAGTAGGCCTGAACATTTCTGGCCAGGACATGGTTCCCTCTGAAGGTGGGGTGGTGGTTGTCGACTATCTGGCCGATGACGCAGTGGGCGCCAGTGTCGCAGCTTTGGAAGCAGGAAAGACTGGCAAGGTGTTCCTGAAGCTTGCTCGGGCTGACGGCACAGGAACCGTTTACCGCCTGCCTATTGAGGTATGGGCTCCTGTGGCTCAAGTAAGCCTCAGTGCTAACCCCGCGATTCAGCTCATGGATCGTGTACGCGCAGAGCTTGTGCCTAGCGCTAGCGAGTGCACCTTCAGCGTCAAGGCTTCTGAGGCTGCTAAGGGCAATCCTTATGACTCGCCGAGTTGCTTCGTTGAGTGGACAAAGTGGCCTGTGGAAACCAAGAACATTTCCTCAGGAAAAACGCTGTCCTTTGAGGGGCCTGTAGAGGCTGTTGGTACGCAGGCGGTTGAGGCAGCTGCGTACATTGTTGGTGCTGATGGTGGGAGGCACCTGATTGGCACTTACACGACCAGCCTAGAAGTTACTTCTGTCGCCGGTGTTGTTGAGATGGGGCCGAAGTATCCGTTCACTGAAGCCTATTACATGGTCGAACAGCTCGACATCGACTTCATGCAGACGGTTGGGCCAAAGTGCGAACTGACTATCGTAGAGTTCCGGGCGAAGAACGCTGCGGCAACCAATTCGACTCGTCCAACTTGCCTCGTTGAGTGGGACGAGATCCCTGTTGGGTTCAAGGCGCGAGAGTACTGGGAAAAGCCTTACCTTCTTGGCAGCTCTACGTACCTGGGCAACAACGACACCAAGTGGACCCTTTCTCTGTTCACGAAGGCGGGCGATAAGGTCGAGATCGGGAAGGGAGTCTTTAGCTTCCAGTCCGTCATGCCTCCAGAAATCGGGGTCGAGTTTTTGGAGAACAAGAGCAAGATCGGCGACGGCTACTACACCTCGTATGTCAGCGGTCAGTATGTGACAGACGCTCAGATCACTGCTGCCGGCGCGAAGTTGATGATGACCCACAACTTCAATGAGGGCAAAGAGGCCACTGAGGAGGTTTCGCCAGGCTATGCCCGGTCTATGGACTTCAGGCGGCGGATCAACACTGCACCGTTCGATAGTCTCTGGGAGCAGCGTGAGATCAAGGTCGAGACCAAATACGCGCAGCTGCAGGATATTCAGTCCAGTGGTTCGATTCGTGTTGTCTCTATCCCGGACGCCAATGTTCTGCCGGTCATCCAGAGTGACAGCCAGCGCATTCTGTCCACAGAGCTTTTGGGAGTCACAGTTAACGTAGGCGATTACTACACCAGCGATGTCGTTTACGACGCGGCAACTATGGGTGAGTGGGAGGTGCGGCTTGTGACAAAGCCAACCTGGAACACGGTAGAGCCTCTCACCGAATGGATTAAGTCTGATGGTACCGGGGCAGCTGAGTTCGAACTGTCGGTGTCGGAATTGGCGGGTAAGAGCCTTCGGATTTACGCCGAAGCAAAAGCCATTTCGCCTATACCGGAGTACCAGGAAACCCGCATGTCGCCGCGTCCTCTGTCGATTGCCATTCTCAACGGCGCGGCACTTGACGGGTCGATCCGTGCGCTAAGGTTGACCGGTGAGGCGCCGCTTCGCGTCACCCTCTTTGCTGATGTGAACAATCGTGCCTGGACCAAGGATCTTGGCGATGTTAAGTGGGAGATTTCGACTGAGGGTGGTGCATGGGAGCCAATGCCAAACACTTCTCGGACTCCACAACGGATCTTCAGGACCTTTGAGAAGGGCTCCTACAAGGTTCGAGCAACGATGGTGAATAAGAACTCAGGCGCCACCTCGCTTACGGAAGAGGTGGAGATCATTGCCTACAACGTGCCGCGTGGTTTGCTGCGAGGCCCGGGTAATACGTTCGTGAATGCTGAGTCTACCTTCCGGCTGAAAAGCATTGATGGCAGCGACCTGGATACGAGCAACATCGATGTGGAATGGAGCTTTGACCGGGGTGTCACCTGGGAGGCGGGGGGCGACAGCGTGACATTCTCGCGAGACTCCGAGCAGCGGGTCTATGTGTTTGCACGCATGAAGTACAAAGACTCGCCGACTGAGGATCCGCGGATTTGGAAGGTTCTTCGTTCTGGTGTTGCCTTCAGGAAGGTCCGCCCGCCCAGAGTACAGCTGATCGGGCCTCGTCGTCCGGAGGTTGGGAAGGAAGCGGTCTGGGTGGCCAACATGCTTATGCCATACCCGAACATGGATCTCACAATGGATGGTGAGTTCATCATGCCGCATGACGGTACCGTTGTTCCCGGCCAGCAGGTGACCTATACGCCGACTGATGAAGATCTCGACCTTGAGAAAACAGAGATTTCCTACCGAGCGTGGATCAATGGCTATCGAGACCAGGGGGGTGAGGGGATTACTACCCAGCGCATTACCTTCTGGCTCTACGACTGGCCGAAGTGGGCGATTCAGCCTTCGTTCTCTTCTGAGTACGCCCCGGCTGATCTGACCCTTCGCGTCCGTAACGTTGGCGAGTTCAAGGGTGTGGAGGGTGTCTACTACGACTGGGAGCTGCCTGCTCACTCTGGTCTAGATGTCGTTAAGGACGACAATATGGCGCTGCGCCTGTTGAAGGTGAATGATCCGGATACCTACACCTTTCGCGTTCACGTCTACGACGCCAGGGGCAACTACTCACTGGTAGAGCGGGCAATGGTCTTCAAAGAGCCGCCGCCTTGGCAGGTAACACTGGCGTGGAGTGGTAGTAATACCGCCAACCGAGCGCCGTTGGATGTAATGGTTAGGCCCTACATCTCGGGCGGCCACCCAAAGGACACGATCACAAGCATTGTGTATCGGCTTGATGGAGAGGTGATCGACACCAACGGCTCCCGCTACGCCCGCTCCACGTTGGGTGAGGAGGGCCAGTATCAGGTGACCATGGATATCGAGACTTCGATGGGCAAGGAGGCGGGTGGTTCGGCCGACATTGAGGTCAAGAAGAACATTCCACCGACCTGTGAGCTCAAAGTGGCCGAAGGCGGCACGGCCTGGACTGCAACCGCACGCTGCGTCGATGAAGATGGTCGTATTGCCCGCCACCGGTGGTGGCTGAACGACATTGAGCAGGGTTTGGGTGGTGCGGTGATCACCATTTCCAAGCGCACATACTCAACACCTCCCCACATCATACTCGTAGGGGTTGATGACTCTGGGGACGAGTCGCCACCTCTTGCTTGGTGATGTCTGTAAATCAAGGGCGCCTTCGGGCGCCCTTTCTATTTGACCCCTCCGGAGGGGCCTAACTCAGCTCGTACAAGAGTGGATCGTCTGTAGCCTGTTCCTATTCGAACCCTGGACGGAAACAGATGAACCATATCCGAAAAGTACTTTTGTCCCTTTCCCTGGCTACATGGTCTGCGTTTGCAGCGGCGTCCAGTGGGCCTGGTGACCACAATCAAGTTGAGCCACTGCCAATCAATGGGATGGTGGCAGCCGTTAAGAACGGAAAGCTGGCTTTTGTGTCTTCAAACGGCCGATTCGTGTTCCAGGGCTCGATGTTCGATTCTTGGGAGGGGAAGAACATCGAGTCGCTTGAGGATGCGCGGCATGCGTACAACTACATGAACCTCAAGAAACTCGATTTCCGTGTTGATGCTCTCGCGCCAATGACCATCGGTAACGGCTCAAGGGAGATCGTCATTTTCACCGACCCCTATTGCCCCTCATGTCATCTCCTCATAGAGGACGCTCTGAAGGAAACGGATTACACCTTCAAATTGGTGCACATCCCCGTCCTCGGTGAAGACAGTCAGAAGGCGGTCCGCTTCGGGTTCTGCTCACCTGACCGCGAGCTGGCGCAGAAGGTACTTCTGGGTCGGGTCAAGCCTAAGGATATTCCGAACCCCGAATTCAAGGACTGTGACACATCGCCAGTAGCTAAGCGGGTGGTGACAACCCAACTGCTGGGCCTGAAAGGCGTTCCTTTCCTTCTTCGAGACGATGGCCTTGTCCGCAATGGATACATGAAGGGCGATCTCCACAAATGGCTCACAGAGGGCATCTGAAGTGACTGCTTATAAACACGTGCAATACCCTCTGGCCGATCTGCTGCAGGTAGAGGCCTACGATCCCGACAGCAAGCTTTTTCTGCTCGATGACAATCAGATCGCCTTCGGCTTCCTTTGCCGCCCGCTGCCTGGCTCCGATGGCAAAGAAGGGGACCAGCTGAAGTCGGTGCTTAAGCAGGCATGGCCTGACGGCACTCTTATTTCGTTCATCCTTTTCGGTAGTCAGAACATCAATGACCAGGTCAATGGCATGCTTCGCATGCGTCTCTCGACCGAGCAGGGTGTAGAGACTGTCGCTATCCAGAACCGTGCGCAGTATCTCTTCAATGGCACGCTCAATCCGATCGACGAACACTCCGGTATCAAGATCCGTGAGACGCATGCTCTCGTCACGGTGATTCTGCCGATCGCTGACACCTTCCCTAGCGAAAAGGAAGCCCAACACGCTGGCGAGCTGCGTGCGCAGTTCGATTCGACCTTCAACTCAGTCGGCTTCTGCCCTAGGGTCCTGGATAACGATATTTACGTTGAGCTGATGGGTTCCATCCTCAACCAGGGCCCGAATGCTTCCTGGCGCGATCGCACCGAAATGACCGCGGATGACGATAAGCCCCTGAAGTACCAGGTCCTGGACTATGACCGGACTGTCGAGGTTTTCTCCGATCACCTCAAGATTGGCTCCACTCTGGTGAAGTCGTTGAGCGTTAAGCGCTTCCCGCGCACTACCTTCCAGGGCAATGCAGCCTGGTATCTCGGCGATCTACTGAACGGCCGAACCGGCATACGTGAAAACTGCCTCTTCAGTTTCACCTTGTATTTCCCTGATCAGCAAGGGACGAAAGACAAGCTTCAGACTAAACGCACCTGGGCCAATAACCAGGCGTACGGTCCACTGTTGAAGTTCGTTCCTATGCTCGCCGCCAAGAAGCACGGCTTTGACACTCTCTTCAAAGAGCTGGACGAGGGGGAGGCCGTCGTCCGTTGCAACATGACCGTGCTTGTATTCGCTGAGAGCCGCGACAAGCTCGTACGTGCATCCTCCGAAGCCAGGAACTACCTGGGTATCCGCCAGTTCCAGGTCATGGAAGACAAGTTCTTCAACCTCCCGCTTTTCATTGGTGCGCTGCCGTTCGGGGCGGACCGCAAGGCGATTGAAGAATCGCGCCGTTATAAAACGATGGCTATCACCCACTCGCTTCCGCTGCTTCCGATCTATGGCGACTGGAAGGGGTCAGGCACTCCGATGATGACTTTCGCATCGCGGAACGGTCAGTTGATGTCCTACTGCCTTTTCGACTCGGAGACCAACTACAACGCAACCGTTGCGGCCCAGTCGGGCTCTGGTAAGTCATTCCTAACCAACTACCTAATCACTGCCTACCGATCCACCGGGGCGCAGGTGTGGGTTATTGACGTTGGCCGGTCCTACGAGAAGCTCGCTCGGGCCTTCAATGGCGACTTCGTCGAGTTCACCCCTGAGGCAAATATCTGCCTCAACCCGTTTGAGTTGGTGCAGGTCTACTCTGACGAAGAAGACGTGCTAATCGGTCTTCTGTCTGCGATGGCGGCGCCTACGGTGCCCCTTACCGACCTGCAGACTGCCGGCCTTCGCCGCCACACCTCTATGGTCTGGCAAACCCATGGCAATGCCATGACGGTTGACCACATCGAGCAATCCTTGCTCGGTGATGAGGACAGCCGCGTTCAAGATATCGGCCGTCAGCTCTACCCCTTCACCTCCAAGGGTATGTACGGCAAGTATTTCAACGGCAAGAACAACGTCAACTTCGAAAATCCGTTTACGGTTCTTGAACTGGAAGAGCTGAAAGGTCGAAAGCACCTGCAGCAGGTTGTTCTCCTTCAGCTCATCTACCAGATTCAGCAGGACATGTTCCTCGGCGAGCGTGATCGCAAAAAGATCGTGATCATCGACGAGGCCTGGTCCCTGCTTACAGAAGGTGACGTTGCCAAGTTCATCGAGCATGGCTACCGCCGCTTCCGTAAGTACAACGGGGCTGCAATCACGATTACTCAGTCGGTGAACGACCTGTATGCGTCCCCAACAGGACGGGCTATCGCAGAGAACTCGGCAAACACCTTCCTGCTGGGTCAGAAGGCAGAGTCGATCAACCTGATCCGAAAGGAAGGGCGCCTGACTTTGAGCGATTTCGGTTACAGCATCCTGAAGTCGGTACACACCATTCGTGGGCAATACTCCGAGATTTTCATCAACACGGAACGCGGCTCCGGGGTGGCCCGACTTACGGTCGACAACTTCTCGAAGCTGCTCTATTCGACGGCCCCTGACGACGTTCAGGCGATCAACAACCACATCAAGACCGGGATGGATACCTCGCAAGCGATCATTGCCGTCCTGCGTGACAGGGGGCAGCTGTGATGCGTAGCGCGATCATTTCATTCCTGGTTTCCGTGGCCGTCTTGGCGGGTTACGAGACTTTCTTCAGAAGTGCAGACCAGGGCCAGATGCTGGCCGTGGTCAACTATGACGCAATCCTCGGGAAGCTCGGAGACTCCGCTACGGCCGAGACGGTCAACGCAGCGACCTTCGATCTCCAGCAGAAAGCCACCAAGCTGGCAGCGGCCGGCTTCGTCGTCATCGACTCTCGCGTGCTGGTTAGCTATCCGGCTGAGAGTGAGGTCCCTGTAGACATCGAACGCGCAGAAGATACTTCTGCCGGGCAGGTTGCTGGTTCGGTAGTTGATCCGGAGGCCTTCGATGAAAAATAAGCAGCCTCTTAGCGTCTTCCTGGTTAAAGCCTTGCCACTGACTGTCGTCATATCCTTTGGCGCCCTGTACCTAACCGATCGTTACAGCATCGGAATCGACCCGCAGGAAAACACCTGCCTTCAGTGGCGAGTGTTCGCTATCGACAAGTACGACACGACAGTTGAGCGTGGGGATATTTTTGCCTTCCGCTCTAGTGCGATGGAGCCATTCTTCAAGAATGGCACTCAGGTCATCAAGGTTGCTGATGGCGTCCCGGGCGACCGAGTGAGCGTAGGCCTGCAGAAGGTAACAGTTAACGGTAATGAGGTGGGGGAGGGCTTGGCACTCTCACCGAAGTTGAAGCGCCCGCCAAGCCGCTATGTGCGTGATGAGATCGTGCCTGAGGGCAAGTACTGGTTTATGGGTAAAACCCTGGACTCGTTTGACTCCCGATATTGGGGCTACGTCCCCGCCGGTGACATCATTGGCAAGGCGTACCCGCTATGGTGAGGGCGCTTTTGCTGGTGCTGCTGGTTGAGTCAAGCCTTGCTGTGGCAGGTCCTCTAGGCATTGATCAGGTGCGTCCTGATGAAAAGGTGTTCGGCGCTGAAATGACCGACATCAAGGCCCATGCAGAAGCTCTGACTAAGGGGGCGCTGGATGCAGAGTCCCTGGACTGGGTTAGGCGTGATGAGATCAAGGCGGTATTCCCTGACGACTTTGAAAAAATCTCCCGCAAACCACCAGAGCCAGGAAAGGTCGACGTTATCAGCACCGGTGAAAACTTCATCATTTTCGTGTCCTGGTCCATGGGTGAGGGCCAGATCCGCGAGATGCTGAAGGAGTACGACGAATCCGGTCGGGTGACCCTGAAGTTCCGTGGCATTCCTGAGGGAGCGACCATGGTTCAGGCGCTTGCCAAGATTCAGACACTTGCCATGGAAACCAAGTCTGACGTTGAGGTCCAGATTGACCCCGTTGCGTTCGTAGACAATGGGGTGACCGAGGTTCCCGCAGTGGCTCGCAGGAAGGATGACAAGGTCGTCAACATTGTCCGGGGCACATCCTCGATCGAGGTGTTCAAGGGCAAAGAAGATACTTTTGACCTTGGGACGCTCGGCGCCACTGTCGAGATTGCAGAGCGAGACCTCATTGAGCTCATGAAGGAGCGGCTGGCAAACGTCGATATGGAAGAGCTCAAGAGGAAGGCCATTAAGCGTTTCTGGGCAAATCAGCAGTTTGTGGTGCTCGACGATGCACAGGAGACCAGGCTTCGTAAGCTCGATCCGACAATTGTTGTGCCTCAAGAGATGCGGGCACCTGACGGGACACTCATTCATGCTGCTGGGGCACGCATCAACCCGCTGGACATCCGTCCGTTCAATCAGCGCCTGCTGATCATCGATCCGGCGAAGGAATGGCAACTGACCCTCGCAAGGGGTCAAATTGATGCCTTCGGCAAGGATCAACTCATTACGATCATTCTCACCAGCCTGCCGCGAGATTCCGGCTGGGAGGAGCTAAAGCGGGTTGAGGACTATTTGAATCAACCTGCCTACCTCCTGCAGTCGGATCTGCGAGAGCGCTTCGACCTGCAGAAGGTTCCCTCAATCGTTACAGCTGATAAGGGCTTCTTCTTCATTCAGGAAGTGGCCAAGAGGGATGTGAAATGATCGTTTTGGCTACTCAATGGATGCACAGTGCAAACCACCAGCCCGAGGCGCTTGAAGTCCTGGCTAGGATGGTGTTGCCCTCGAAAAAGATAGCGGTGCCCGCTGAGTTCATGGCGATTACGGGCATGACTTGGAGTGACCTCGATGTTGAGGTTTTCTCCTTGCTCAACATTGATCAGGAGATTGTTGGGCTGAATAAGCCCATCTTCGTGAACATCAGCCCGGAAACCCTCGAAGACCCCGCGACGTTCGCCCTTTGCGCTGATCTGTTGTCAGACCTTGTCGCAAGGAAACGGGCGCGAGTTGTTGTCGAGGTACCCTGCAAAAGCCCTCTGCAGGGTGATCGCTTGGCGCATGTGCTTGGAGTGCTGCATGCCGGCGACATTGCTGTGGCTATCGATGATTATGGCGTTGAGCACTCAACTCGTGAGCGACTTGACTCCCAGCATTGGGACTACTGCAAGGTCAATCTTTCTACCTTGAAGTTCACTCCTGACCTGGAGTGGCTTTTGCGCCTTGATCGTACTTGCGCTGAGCGCGGTACCAAAATTGTTTTCGAGCGGCTTGAACGTATACAAGACATCGATGTGCTTAAAGCCTTTCCCGCCGCCTGGATACAGGGCTACGCAATGTCCCGCCCAGAACTGCCGGGTGGGGTTGATGCTGTTATTCGCCGTTCAGTTACCCGCATAAAAGACTTTGGCTTCCTTCCGAAGGCCATCTGAAAATTCAATAGGAATATGACCGTGTTCAGCCGAATAGCACGCGCCACTGCATTGCTTGTTGCATTAGTTCTGATGCCGCAACTCTCGACCGCTGACTCTACCAGTGGTGATGCGCTTTCTTGCCCGAGTGCTGAGCTATTTAGCGCAAAGCTTTTCAGCGATATTTGCTGGGCCTGTATTTTTCCAATCCGGGTGGCGGGTGTATCTATTACGCCGGGCGAGCGTCCAGGTGAATCATCTGATTTATCGTTCTGCATGTGTAAAGACAACCTGGGTATTCCCATGCCAGGAATTGTCAATTCTATGTGGGAGCCAGCAAGGCTTATTGAAGTAGTTAGAAAGCCTGGATGTGCAATGTCACTTGGTGGTGTTCAGTTGCCGCTGGGCAATGCACGTCAATGGGGTACTCAGAGCACATCCAGCAACGGCGACATGGTTTCAAGTGAGAACATGTCGTTTTACAGTGTTCATTACTATGCATTTCCATTGCTGAGTATTCTTGAACTCTATATGCCCAAGAGATGCTCAGCTGACGGATATAAGGACTTCGATATCATTTCATTGTCCGAAATTGATCCGACTTGGAATAATAGTGAGTTGGCTTTCTTCACTCACCCCGAGTCAGCTGCAGTAGCGAACCCATTGGCACAGGCTGCATGCACAGCTGATGCGGGGCTTGGGCTGGCGGCGCAGCAAGGTCTTACTTCCCTTTGGTGGTGCGCTGGTACTTGGGGTTCGATTTACCCAATGACCGGTAACACTATTCCAGATGACTTTGGCCGTACTACGTCACTTCTTAGTGCGCGGACTGTTGGCCAAATGCATCGTCGCGGAATGGCTCACCTCACTATGGGTAACGAAAATATTTGCCGTGGACAAATCTTTCCAACGATTCCCAAAAGCCAATACAAGATGGCAATGTTTACGCCGCGGCCGGAAACTAAAGAGGCCCACTGGATTGGTCAGCATCCTATGACATGGCAGGGTGGGGAAGGGCGCGTAATTCCCAAGGTAGGTGAAGACGCGGTGTACATGATGTTTCGCTGGAACGACTGCTGTAATACCTTGGGTACAAACTAATGAACGCGTTTCTCCGTGTTACTTCGGCGATCACTCTGTTCTTTTATCTGAATGCAACGACATTTCCTGCGTGGGCTGATGCGGTCTCGGACTCAGCTAAACAAGGAAATGCATTTGCAAAAGAGGCCATGAGCGCATTTCAAGCTCCGTCTGTTACGGACAGCGCCATTGTTTTTGGATCGGGTGCCGAAGCGTCCTCCATTAATCTCAGCGATGTCTTTCCAGGGGCTTCTTCTACAAATGCGCCTGATCTAGAACAGTTGTACGGAAATGATCAGGGGACCCTTGATTACGGCACCACGGCTAACGTTCGCCTCCAAGAAGAATCTTCGATGGAGGGTGAAGCTTATCGATTGATTAAGGGAACGGCTCAGCTCCAGCGTCCGGATATCACCAACGACCCACTGTGGACAAATACTGACACTGTCTTCAGTAACCAGGATCTCTTTGAAAAGGAATTCGCCGACTGCAGTGAAGAGAACACATATAACAAAATAACCCTGACCAAAAGGGTGCCTGACTATAAAACCTGCGAGCGAATCAATAAGCCGGCAGGAAGTTGCACTATTACTCACTCGATCGAGATTGAGCCTGAGCCAACAGATCTGTATTTCCTGATAGATAACTCCGCCTCGATGGATTCAATTATTCAGGCTCTACGCGTCAACGTGGGGCGGGTAGCTGAGCTTCTCGGGGTCAATTCAAAGGGTAAGTTGAGGCTCGGCGGTGCAGTCACCCGTAATGGGCAGTACGCATACAATCACATCCCGCTAACTGATAATATCAATGCTTTCCAGGCGTGGATTGATAGTGTTCGTGTGAATGGCGGTCCTACTGAAAACTTTAACGCTGTGCGCTGGGCTATTAATAACAATGCCTGGCGAGACAATGTTAATAAGGTGTTCGTTATCGTCGGTAACGAAGACGGTGGCGGTAGTGGTGGATCCCCGCGTGGACAGATGAACGCAATGGGTTTTACGGCTTACATCTTCCATGACAACGCTGGCATAAAATCGCTTGGCGTGTCGATGGCAAATACTTTCACTGCGGGCCAGTTGTTCAAAGTTGCGCAGTTCCTGACTGTTGTGCGGGATAGGTGGGATCCCCCGAGCTGTGTGCAAGCTGCGCTTTCAACCCGCGATGGGTTTTGTACTGGTGAATACACAGCGGTTTCAGGGACAGAGTCTTGCGTAAACCTGTCCGGTTTTGATGTGTGCGTGGGCGATCCCATCTACAATAAGCTCAGTGAGCCGCCTATCCCTGATGTTGGGAAAATGGTCCTCCGGGTGGATGTGGGCAAGGTGGAGTGCCCCTTCAACGTCGGTCAGATGGATTGTTATACCGATGCAAGCGGTGTCGAGCAGTGTCCTGAGAACTCAGAAGATACCTGCACAGTTACCCATCCGCTGTCTGTCGCAGAAGTTCCTTTGATGGCCAGTGTGGCAGTCGAAGACATGCCTGGCACTGGAGAAACGAACCGCGTGCGGATCACCTTTACCGATGGAAAGGCAGTAAACACTAGCCGCTCCGCTGGGTTCGATTCGTCCATCCGGGCATTGCAATACGACAATGTCTGCAAGAAAAACGAACTGGGTGGTTTGTTGCCCCACAAGTTCGCATTCGTGAGTGGCGTGGGGGTTTGGGACGAACACAGTGCTAAGCCCAAAACGAATGCTGGCGGCACAGTTAACGTCGTCCAGATGCCATCCTGTTCGAACAACCTAACGGCAATTGTCGATATAAAAGATGACGGCAGTGGCACGCCGGGCAATTATTATGCTCGCGACATCGCTTTCAAGATGATCCGTCTCGATAATGAGCAGTGGGGGCCGGCCTCGTGCTTGGAGTCCGCCAAAAAGGTTGCTGATGGCACCTGCTCCGAGGGTGGGACCCTGAAGGTTACTGGTGGTGTTGAGTCTGGCTGCCTTCCGGTGAAGGGTGTTCAGGTTTGCCCGGGCGATACCTTCTACAACGCGATGAAGCCATCCCCTATTAAAGGGATCGACAAGCTGGCTCAGGCAGTAAAGGTTGATGGCTGTGTCGATAACTCCCTGCGGGCCACAACCTGTGAGGAGCTTGAAAATACCTCTGGGTGCGGCTTTATCTCCACCCAGTGCATTGGCAATGCCACTGGCCAATCTGGCTACTGCTATGTCCAGGAGGAGGTTTGGGACTGCGGCGTTGATGTTCCAATCGAATCAGCTACCGCTTCCACCTCTTACCAGTGCGATGGCCAAGTTCGATGCCTTGGCACTGAGTGTTACAACCCGGTGGACGAGAAATCTAGTGACTTTGCCTATGCGGCAGCAGCCCTTCAGATTGCGCAGTTTGCTGAGCATGACCTTGATTGTGGTGAGAACCCAGAAGATGGCAGCCTCGACTGTAAGATCTGGAAGGGGGAGGTGTACGAGTGCAAAAAGGCACTGGGCGGGTGGGTTGACTGCTGTGAGGCGCCTGATGGCGTTTCTCTCTTCGATTATATGAATCTGACCTGGAACACACTAAAGGCTGCCAGTATGACTGGTGCCTTGGGTGAGGCTGCACAATCACAAGGCCTGATGAGCTATGGGGCTGATCTTGTTGCGCAGGGATACAACGCCGTTGTTTCGAGCGTTTGGACTTCAGCAGCAGAATCCGGTGCGGCCGAGGTTGCCGAAACGGCCGTGTTGTCAGAGCTCAAGCAAATGATCATGGATAAGGTCGCTGCTTGGACCTATGAGACCTTTGGCCAGGCAGCGGCTCAGACGATCTTCGTGTCCACTGCTACAACCACTGCTGCAGATGGCACAACTACTGCGGCGTCGTATACCGGTTCAGGGGGCGCGACATTTGGCCCCATGATTGCCGGTGCTTTGAGCGTGATCATGATCGCTTACATGGTCTACCAGATTGCCAACATTCTCGTGCAGATCATCTGGGAGTGTGAGGAAAGGGAGTTTGAGCTTGGAGCTAAGAAGCAGACAAAGCTATGCACCTTTGTAGGCTCCTATTGCGCTGACGATTCAGCCTTTGGCTGCATTGAAAAACGTGAAGCTTATTGCTGCTTTAACTCCCCGCTAGGGCGAATCATGCAGGAGCAGGCAAGGCCACAATTGGGCCGTGATTTTGGGGAGGCTGAGAACCCCGAGTGCTCGGGTCTTGAAGTGTCCGACCTGGCGAAGATTGATTGGTCGAAGATCGATATCTCTGAGTGGGTTGGCATCATGAACCTAACAGGTGTCTACCCGACGATTGGTAATATGAACCTGGACAAACTGACCGGGCAGAACTCACGCATGAACTATTCCGGTACCCGCCTGGATTCTGCAGATCGGAACGTTAAGCGTGTAGAGAACGTTGGTGATTTCACCGAGATCCGGAAGAACGCTGAGGATGATATGAGGCAAACGATCGATTAACTGCCTTGCGTCTAAGCCCCGCTCTGCGGGGTTTTTTTAGTGCGCCCGGCACGGGCGCACTCCTGGAGGTGCAAGTCCTCCCGTGAGCTGGCCACAGCGAACGAAGCGAAGCGCAACTGCGGAAGGGCGACCGACCGTGGGGAGG
>Ga0075011_10000216_pt1 | contig 29768 bp, 36 predicted proteins | sample TARM_MetaG_T_14_FD_72354 | JGI IMG/M metagenome (GOLD analysis project Ga0075011, IMG submission 72354) | Freshwater microbial communities from Pennsylvania, USA, analyzing microbe dynamics in response to fracking - TARM_MetaG_T_14 | ecosystem: Environmental > Aquatic > Freshwater > River...
GTTACCTCTCCAAACCAAGTCTGGGTGGGAGATGTGACGTATGTCTGGACGGGACAGCGGTGGATGTACCTTGCTGTCGTCATTGATTTGTTCGCGAGAAAGCCGATTGGTTGGGCTATGTCAGTCTCTCCCGATAGCAAGTTGACGGGAAAAGCACTCGCTATGGCGTTCGAGTCAAGAGGTAAGCCGAAAGGCGTGATGTTCCACAGTGATCAAGGATGTCATTACACAAGTCGTTTTTATCGACAACTGTTGTGGCGTTATCAAATCAAACAAAGCTTATCTAGGCGTGGTAATTGCTGGGATAACAGTCCGATGGAACGGTTCTTCAGAAGTCTAAAGACAGAATGGGTACCCGTGTCGGGTTATCGGAATTTTAGCGAAGCAAAAGAGAATATAACTCGGTACATCACGGGCTATTACAGCCAACTCAGGCCACATCAATATAATGGTGGGCTGACACCCAATGAATCTGAACTACTGTATTGGAAAAACTCTAAAACCGTGGCCAAATTTAGTTGACCACTACAGTTGCCCACTACGTAGAGTGTAGAGATGAACGAACTATAACTAGCCGTTTCTCTAGTCGAACGTATGCACTTTCATCAGATATGTGTTCAAAATTAGAACATAGAAAAGGCACTTAACAAACGCTTCAAGAGGGACAGCCAACGCGTGGCATTTTTACTATGCGTTGGTTTTTGTGATTATTGTGTTGTGCGGAAACTTGGTAGTAGCGTTGGCTGCCCCTTAAGCGGGCGTTATACGATGTCGTTTGAGCAACGTTGCTGTTGCATCTAATTCTTTATTATCAGAATTATTGTGATAGTCATCCCGAGCTTTGTACTTTTTACATTTTCCTCACTTGTAGCTTAAATATATTCATAGAGTTGAGTATCTTTTGTTATACAGGTGGATTGAGATGAGTATTTGTAGGTTTAATATAGATAACTTTTCATACAATATTGAATCGAATCTTGAAGCTATGGGATTACCACTACCAGAAACAGTATTTGGTACCGTTGCCACAATGTCAGGTAGCATTGCAGCTATTGAATCTGCGTTAGCAAGCAAAGCTTCAGATATGCCATTAAAAGCAATCGCGAAATCAGGTCATCACATGAAGCAATTAGCTGGCATATCAGCTGCATTTTATGCTGGTGCTATTATTGGTTCTGCACTAATGGCTTCCAAGCGTGCAACAAGATGTGATTTCAGCGAATTAAAAGAGTCATTTAAATCGCTAGGCTTACCAAGTTGGGCTGCTGATGATGCTATAAAAGCTCCGAATGGTGATAAATTACTAAGGGCTAACTAATGGGCGATAAACTCAAGTTGATTATGGTTAGTGTCGGTTTGTCTTTGATTGCTTGGCTATTTTGGTACCTGACTGGTAAAAATGGATTTTATTTAATCGGTTTAGTAGTTGTATTCTCAATTATTGAACGTATTTATAAAAAAGTAGTTAAACAAGGTACAAAATCTAATCGTTAATAATTTTTGTGTGGTGGGCAAACATCGTATAACAAACTGCTCAAGAGGGACTGTCAACGCATGGCATTTTCTTTGAGTGAGCATTTGTGGTTACGGTTGCTTAGTTAAGCTGTGCGGTAGCGTAGCAGCCCCTTAAGCGGGCGTTATATGCCAGTAATCAAAAAGTCGATAGCAGCGATAATTTCGTTTTTGAATGTACTTAATTCATTCACCTTCTCACGTAAGATTTTTGTGGGAACACTAGCCATTTGATGAGTCAAAATGACGAAGTCACCTTCATCAATATGAATGACAGGACACAGATGGCTTGGTGCTTTCTTTTCTAATAATTCGACTGGAGTTAGCGGGATAACTAGTCGAGTATTTAATGTATCAAGTAGCTCACTTTGAACGTCAACAAAGTAAGGGTATGCGGTGGATGTGCTTTTATCGTTGTTTTTGTACAGTGCAAATTGTGGCATTAGAATACTCGGTAAGAATCAGAGAATAGTCCGTGGGTTTCGGTTAGTTCATTACAAGCGCTAATTGCATCTGCATTTTGCTCTAACCACTCAGCTTTGAGGCGCTGAGTTACTTCTTTTTCCAGTGCTTTTTCCATAGTTGCTGAAAGATTTATGTTTAGTCGTTTGGCCTCAGCTAGCAGCTCACTGTTCAAACTTAAGTTTGCCGCTTTTTTGGGGGCTTGTGTACTATATGTGTTTCTCATAATAATAACCTATGCGCGTTTTTTATGCGCATTAAGTATAGGTGTTGTATAAGCATATAACAAGGCGCTTAAGACGGACTGCAAACGCGTGGCGGCTTAGGTTTAGGTTTAGTGAATCATGCAGAACGTTTAAGTTGCACTTAGCTGCGTTGAGAGCCAATAAACTAATCGTCATGTTTCCTATCGAAAATTCTTTATATTCCAGAAGGCAATTTGTTGCTCGTGAGCATGTTTTTGCCCTACGTTTTTTCGCGTTATCATGCAGTTGCAGAGAATAGTAAGTGAGGGTGTCCCTAAGATGGTTCGAGATATGAGTTCGTATAATTTGCGTTGGATAGACGGAGACACTTTACCTGAATCTCCGGCACGTAAACTTTCCTCTAAAGAAAAGTACTTAAAACAACTACAAGAGAATCATCGACAATCTGAAGAAACGTGGGCCTATGTTCAAGCAAACGAAGATCGTTATGCTTTACAAAGAGCAGACGTACTTACTCGCCGGAATGCTTCACAAATGCTTGATGACTCTCTTCAAGATACGCTTAGCTCAGAATGTTCGCTAGAAGAGGAAATGGCGAAGAATCATCAACATGTGCTTATTGCTGACTTGGAAGATGCTCATAAGATTTTGCACAATATATGGTTGGAGTCTGGTCGTGATGTTGCTGCCATTGCCACAAGCATCAATGCTTCAAAATCATGGTTCAACCTTACAGAACCAATGTTTAATGCCCATTCTATCGCTAAGCAATTTGGTGATATGGGTATTAAAGCAGATTTAGTTGAGAGTAAAGGAAAAACCTTTGTGGCATTTGCTGGTACGGATAAAAACGGCAAAACCCTAAAACATGCCTTTGTTAACGGTACTCGTATCAATATGAACGGCAAAAAGTATCCACTGAACTCTTTCAAATCTATGCAAGCAGGATTCAGTCCCAAATCAAAAGCGTCCAACTTTAAAGGTGCAGCCGCATTAACGTTTGTGGTGTCTGCAAGCTTAGCGACATCGGATCTTGTGTTTAAGGATGACTATCACTTGGTTAATTGGTTTGGAAATGTGGGCTCCGACATGTTTAAAGCGTTAGTACAATTTGGGGCTGGAGAGGCTGCGTTGTGGATCGCGGCTTCCTATAGTGCTCCTATTCTTATTGGTGCAATAGCATGTGTTGCCGTCTACACTCTAATCGAGATGGCTTGGAGCGATCTTAAGATTTCCGATCATTTAGTGGAGACCTTAGAAAATGTCATCTCAAATTAAAGTTCGCCTAGCGGGATTTGCTCTAATTGCTTTGATGCTAACCTGTTGGGTCTATCCTTCCTACGGGGTATTTTGCGATTATTTAGATTTATTGAACAATGAGGTAGTGGTAAGGGTATCTGTTTTAACTCTTTGGGTTCCTTTTGGGTGTCTAGGTGCAGTGCTTTGCTTACTTTGGATGTCGCCAAAAGCTCTCTATTATGGGAAAGGAATTGGAAAAGTTTATTCTCCGAAAGCAATGCAATTAGCTAACAAGGTTTGTATGTACTTTGCATTGATAGGTATAGCCTTCTCGGTAGGTTGGACATATCACTCTATTGATTTATTAGAACGATATGGGTATGTCTACAGCAGAGAACTAACAAAGATAACGCCAACGGGTATTCATTTAATGTATGTTCGACCAAATTAAAACGCACAACGTGTAGGCACCAACATCACTAATAGTTAGCTGAAATGTTCAAGTTTGGGTTTTGTATTTACGATGCAAAGATTTAAAGGTTTCTATGGTGGATAGTGGTGTTTGTTTCTTAATGTAGCTTTTTACGAATTCAACTAATGCGCTAAGTATCAAGTGACGTCAGAAGATCTTAAAAAACCGTCGCAAGACGGTTTTTTAACGCAATTAGAAAGAGCTTAAGCACAGCACTTTTTGTACTTTTTCCCGCTTCCGCAAATGCATGGTTCATTGCGGTTTGGTGTTTTGTCAAAGGTAACAGTTTTAGGTTTATTCAATAGCGTATCTAATTCAACCGTGTTCTCTGGTTGCTCAGAGTCTACGACAATATTCGCCACAATTGAGTGCTCAGAAAGCAACGTTTCAATCTCTGCTTTACGAGTTTCGCTTGGAACGACAACATTGATTGGAGCTTCCTCAGTGCCTGCTTTTACATCACGTTTTACGTTATAGCCTGAAATGACGTGGTTTTGCCTAGCATCGATTCGACCTTTGAAAAATAGTTTGGACATTTGAAACTCACTGATAGGTTGGTGTGGCGTAATTTTGGTCGCGATTATACGGAACTATTCCAATTGATAAAGAAGTTCCTACCATATGTATTGGATTACGGTATCATGCACAATTGCCCGAATTGTAGTACTTCATGATTATACCAACTAAAAATCTCCCTTCCTCCGATGTATCTTGTTCGAACTGCAAAGCATGTTGTTGCCGTCTTGAAGTTATGATTATTTCAGATACTGGCGTGCCAGAAGAATTTATCAAGCGTGACCAGTATGGTGGTGAGACAATGATGCGACTGCATGACGGCTGGTGTGCTGCCTTAGACAGAGACACATTTATGTGCACGATTTATGAAAATCGCCCTTGGATATGTCGCGAATTCGAAATGGGTTCAAACGAATGCCTGGACGAACGAATTGAACACCAGTAAGGCTATCATTTGATTATGCAACCCGTTTTTTAATGTATGATTTCTTTGTTTACCATGAATTTGAATACTGTTGCTTGGGGTATCACTCAAGCTAGTACCAGGTTTGAAACCTGTTTCAATGAATGAGCGGTAATTAATAACACTAATAATGGCTTGTTAGTTTCCGGTGTTTATTTCGTCAATTTTAGGAAGGAATCCGAAATGAGTTCTGTTGAGATTAAAAACGTAGTTTTTGACATAGGCAATGTTGTCGTTCGTTGGGCTCCTTTGGAGATTATCAGGCTCACATTTGGAGACAACGACGCTGTTGAAGAGAAAGCAAAATCGATCTTTCAGTCTGAAACTTGGCTAAAGCTGAATAAAGGTCAAATAACAGAAAATGATGCGAAAGCTCAATATAAGGAAGCTCTAGGGCTAAATGAGTTAGAGTGTGAGCGCCTGTTTTATTACGTGAAACAAACTCAAATACTCATTCATGGCTCTGTTGACCTAATAAAGCGCTGCAAATCTACCGGTTATAATGTTCTAGCGTTAACTGATAATGTTCATGAAATTGTTTCCCACTTAAAATCAACCTACACGTTCTGGGATTTGTTCGACGGTGCAGTAGTTTCTGCAGACGTTGGATTATTGAAACCTCAGCCAGAAATCTACCAGACTCTGCTTTCTCAATATGACCTAAAAGCGTCACAAACTGTGTTCATCGATGATATGCCACATAATGTGAAAGGAGCGGAATGTGTCGGTATCGCCGCAATCCAGTTTGCAAACGTTAGCCAGTGTAAACAAGCATTAAGGTCTTTAGGTGTGCAAATCTAATTGCATAACTATAAACTTTCCGACAAAGCTAGGGGACTAAAAGTAATTGGTTTGACGAAGGAGTGTGCATGCTTAACAAGGAAAATTCTGGGCTTATAATCGTAGATGTTCAAGGGAAGCTGGCCAGATTAGTGTCTAACAGTGACGTGGTGATATCAAACTGTGCAAAACTAATTCAAGGGGCCCAAGTCCTTGGTTTACCGATAATCTGGTTAGAACAAAATCCAGAAAAACTGGGGCAAACCGTTAATGAGTTGCGGGCTCTACTAATTGATCACAGCCCTATAGCTAAATTTACTTTTGATGCCTATCGAGATCCCAATTTTGTAGAAGCTATTAAAACATCCGGTAAAACCTCTTGGCTGATTTGTGGAATTGAGGCGCATATATGCGTCTATCAAACGGCTGTCCACCTCAAAAACATTGGTTTTGAAGTGAATCTAGTCTCTGATTGTGTTTCTTCTCGAGACCAATCGAATAAAGATCTCGCGATACACAAGTTAGCTGGTTCAGGTGTCGATATCACAGGATTAGAAATGTGTCTCTACGAGTTAGTTGAAGATTGCCGCGCACCAGAGTTTAAAAAGATCCTTAACTTAATTAAGTAGATAGTGTTTTACTATCAATTGGTTGCGAGTAACCTTAATATCTGGATTGATTGGGTGACCGTAAGCAATACCTAGATTTTGGAGACTTCAATGAAAAAATGTTTGCTCATCATTAGTGCGTTAATTTTAGGTGGCTGTTTGGGAATGCCGCAAACAGTAAAGCCTGTTACTGGCTTTGAACTTCAAAACTACCTTGGCAAATGGTATGAAATAGCACGTTTAGATCACTCTTTCGAAGAGGGATTAAGTCAAGTAACGGCTGAGTATTCTCTTCGTGATGATGGCGGAGTTTCTGTGTTAAACAGAGGCTATTTAGCAAGCGATGATGAATGGAAAGAAGCAGAAGGGAAAGCTTACTTTGTAAATAGTGAATCAGAAGGCTACCTCAAAGTTTCTTTCTTCGGCCCTTTTTATGGCTCTTATGTGGTCTTTGCTTTAGAACGTGACAATTATGACTATGCATTTATCTCTGGCCCTAATACTGACTACCTTTGGCTTTTGGCGAGAACGCCAACTGTAGAACCTGAAGTGATAACTCAATTTGTCCAAATGGCGAAAGAGCGTGGTTTTGATACAGATAAGCTAATTTTTGTTGAGCAGGAACAAAGCCTGTTTGACTGAAATGCTATGCCAAGACTGTTCTCAATATGTCGATGAAATAGAGTTTAAAAATGATTAGAAAATACAGCGATAACGACCTAGATTCCGTCATCGAAATTTGGCTAGAAGCTTCGATTAAAGCTCATAGCTTTGTAGCAGAAGATTTTTGGCGCTCGCAAATAGGCAATATGCGTGACCTCTACATTCCTGCTTCAGAAACCTACGTTTATGAACTTGACTCTGAAGTCGTTGGCTTTTATACATTGTATGAGAACAACCTAGCTGCAATCTTTGTCAAACCAGAACTGCAAGGTAAAGGTATTGGCAAGCAACTCATCAATCACGCTAAAACTCTACGCCAAACAATAAATCTTAATGTGTATAAAGAAAACCAAGCGAGCTATGACTTTTATCGATCGCAAGGTTTCAAATTGGTGAACGAACAAACCGATCCTCATACTGGACATCAAGAATTCACCTTGAGTTTTAATGGGTAAGCGGTAAATGACGTTAAACTGTGAATTATTCACTCTCTGCTGAGCTTGATTTTATGTGTTGTTAAACGAGCTACAGCTGCAAAAAGGGTGGTAAACCTAACACTAACGATTAGAATACGCGCTCAGAATAACTATCCGCCAGAAGGCCACTATGCTTCGTGACTATACTTTTGACTGCCTTGTAACCATGCCTCGCCACGAACTGGAAGAATTCGCCGTTCGAATGATCAGTAAAATGGTTCCAGAAGACGTGATGAGCGAAATTTTTACTTTCGAACAGGAAGAGGTCGACAGTGAAGAGCGCATGATGTCTGCACGACTAGACGCAATGCTTCGCATGACTGCAATTGCACTGAGTGAAATTCAGCAAGCGTTTGATGATTCAGACAACGCGAAACAAAACAGTGAAAGAATGACCCGCTTAGTGCTTTGGCATTTCTACGCCATCTCTTTCAATTTGGAGCAAGCTATTACGCTTGAAACTCATTGTGAATTGGTTGAAAAGCTGCTGGTAAATGCGCCTGTAGATGCATTCGGTTGGGTGAATACGTTAACCGAGCTGTTGCACACCTATGCTGATATCAATGCTAAAGAGAACTCACAAGAATAGAGTTTATATAGGGGCAAGCGAGTTTCTGAGTTTGCTTGCCTTTCTGGCGATGAATAGTCCAACGAAGCGAGTGGCTGTTTTAGAACTATTCCGTTGTCAAAGTAACAAGTGCAACCGCAATGGTTTCCAAAAGTTCGGTGGAGCACAATAACGCAGCGATGATGGTACTTTGAATTACCAAAACATACGTCATAAAAGCAGTGGCATTTATTTTCATAATCTCACTCTGTTCCTGAAGGAAATGAACGCTACTTAATTTTCCTGCTACGACGGGGTGTGTAAGTCATTCACTTGTCCTTATCTGATTTTAAAATTTCCTTAACCCAGCGATTCTGCTTGTTCTAAGGCATATCAATCAGCTCTAGCGCTATTGTGGGTAATGCGAAATCTGACGATTATCTGAATTCTACTTTCTGTATAGGTCGCTAAATGTAGTGATGTTTATTCACTGAAAAATCAGTTGTTTGTAAACGTTTGGTTAAACGTTTTTGTTTGAGTAGATGTCGTTGACATTGGTCTAGTCTCTCACTGAAAAGTGTGGGTTTGAAAACTCACGCAATCTGTTAGCATGCTAGCAACTCACTGTCGCGAATTAAGGGAATCCTTGTGGAAGTTAACGTATATCAAGTCGATTCATTCACATCTGAAGTGTTCAAAGGGAATCCTGCTGGTGTATGTATTACAGACTCCGCTCTTGATGAATCCAAAATGTATGCAATTGCCGCAGAAATGGCGGTATCTGAAACCGCTTTTCTAGCTATGGATACGATGCAACTTCGCTGGTTTACGCCCGAAGTGGAGGTCAAACTTTGTGGACATGGCACGTTGGCGGTTGCGCATATCTTAAAACAACTGGATTTATATAAGACAGGTGACACTATTGGATTTCATACCTTGTCAGGTTTGCTAACCGCTGAGCTGGATAATGATGAAATTCACCTTACCTTTCCTGCACCAGTTCTAGAATTCGATGCTGAAATTAACGTGGAACTGATTGAAAGAATCGGACTACATAAATCTAACATCTTGGATTATGGGATTTTCGATACTAAACAGTTCATTGTGATTAGCGATGAAGCACTTCTTTATCAACTTGAGCCTGATTTTAGCTCAATGGCAAAATTGCAAGGACGAGGTGTGTTGATTACGGCTCAAAAGAGTCAGACTAACGAAATTGAGGGTGTCGATTTTATTTCACGCTACTTTGCACCTTGGGTAGGCGTTAACGAAGATCCAGTAACAGGTTCAGCGCATTGTGCATTGAGTGTCTATTGGTCAAAAGCTCTCAATAAAACAAAGTTAAAAGCGTATCAAGCATCGCGTCGAGGTGGTTATGTTGACGTAGAGCAGCTTGACGCAAACACCGTCAAACTTTCAGGAAAAGCAGTCACTGTTCTACAAGGGCAGATGCGGATTGCATGAGGAAGTATTAATACATAGTTATCAGTTCAACATAAATACAGAGTAGCTTTTTAAGTTTCCAATATTAATTCAAGATCCAATGCTTGCTTATAGGTTAATCTTTTATTAATAAGGTTGTGCAATGTTGCTTCTGTGAGCTGCACAACTTTTGATTTGTCTTTTGGTGGCTGAACGTGGATGGCAATGTGGTTAGGAGTTTCATATTGTGACCAAAGTTGACTATCCACTAAGTAGATATAGGTTCCTTTGGGTAAATTTAGAGACATTTTTTCCAATAAATTAAGCCACCAAGTTACACGTCTTAACCCTTTACTTCCCTCTAAAGGTGGAGGTGCAACAATACTCTGTTGCTCAATGGCTTGTTGTGTTGCAATAGCCACATCCAATGCTCCCGGATAGCTTTCAGTGAATGGATTATTGAATTGTCCATCATACGAGCAAGCCCAACTCATTGGGCTTGCTAGCGTAGCTATCATTAGAAACTTGAATGGTTGGTTCATCTTTATCACTTTAAGGTGTAACGATGTTAAACCAGAAGTTAAACGTATCGAGCATACCAACAAACTGTTTGAATACCTCTTTGTCGCCTTTTAATTTAATGTTTCCATCGGCTATGGCTTTTTCTAAGGTGACATTTCCAAGTTGAACGTCATCCAATACGGATTTAGTTAACGTTAGGGATACGTCCGGAGAATCGGCAAGCTTACGAGTGTGGTTCAACACTGAGTTCTCTATATATAAAGTGTATTTCTCGTCCAAATCTGTAAAGTTTAAGTTGATGGAGAATTTTTTGCCCGCAGCTTTGTCTGGAAGAATTCTTACTGCCAAGTAGTCAAACAACATCTCAGGGGGCATGTTCTTGATAATATCTGGAGAGGCTGTGTTTGTACCTCCAGCAGAAGGTGTACCATTTCTTAACTCGTATGCACCTTGTAGATAGACTGAACGCCATGGTCCTGATTCCGCTTGGTATCCTAGCTGTTCATAGGCATCAGCGAGTAGCGCTTTGCCTTTTTTGCTTTGAGGATTTGCAAATACTACGTGTTTAAGCACCTCTGCAACCCAACGATATTTACCAGAATCAAAATCTGCTTGGGCTTTTTCGATTACCGCTTGTTCTCCTCCCATGTATTCAACATACATTACCGCAGCATTCGTTGGTGGTAAGTCGTTCAAGTCTGATGGATTACCGTCATACCAGCCCATGTATCGTTGATACACAGCGCGGCTATTATGGCGTAGTGTCCCATAGTAGCCGCGTGAGCTCCATTTGTTGCCAATAGCATCGGGGAATTGAATGATCTCTGAAATTTCTGAACCAACATAGCCTTGGTTCATTAAACGCACGGTTTGGTCGTGAGTGTATTTGTACATGTCTCGCTGAGTCTTAAAGTATTCAACGATCTCTTTGTTACCCCATTTAGGCCAATGGTGGCTTTGAAATTTAACCTGAACTTCGTCTCCCCATAGTTCGATAGTTTCTTGCAAATAGCTAGACCACTTTAATGCGTCCCTTACTTGTGCACCGCGAAGCGTCAAGATGTTATGCATAGTATTGGTGGTGTTTTCAGCCATCCAAAGAGCTTTTTTATCGGGAAACCAAACGTTCATTTCAGTGGGTGCTTCAGTGCCTGGAGTGTATTGGAAAACCATTTTCACACCGTCAATGGTTCGCTCTTCACCCGTTTTCTCGATAATATCGGTGGGTTTGATCATAGTTGCTAAACCAGTAGATGTGGTTTGACCTAACCCACCATTGACGCCGCCTTTTTCGTTTCTTGGAAGTAACGCTCCATACATATAAACAGCGCGTCTGCCCATTGCATTACCGGCAATAACGTTTTCAGAGACCGCATGCTCTGTAAAACCTAGAGATGCAACAATCGGAACCTTACCTGAAATAACATCTTTTTCGTCAACGATTCCCCGAACACCTCCGAAATGATCAATGTGGCTGTGGCTATAAAAGACGCCAGTTACTGGTCTTTCGCCCAACTGGTTATTGATAAAATCTAAAGCAGCTTTGGCGGTTTCTTGAGAGATGAGTGGATCAAATACTAACCAACCTGTATCACCCTTAATAAAAGTGATATTGGAAAGGTCATAACCTCTAACTTGATAGATTCCATCGGTAACTTCAAATAGACCGTTGATCATGTTGAGCTGAGCGTTGCGCCATAAACTGGGATTGACAGTTTTGGGGGCTGGACTGTCTAAGGTGATGTACTTTTTATACTGTTCTAAGTCCCAGACAACATCGCCATTTGTGTTTTTAATTGTGACGACATCTTGTTTGGCAATGAAACCTTTTTGTGCTTCTTCAAAATCCTTTTTGTCATTGAATGGAAGGGCTTGTTTTACTGCATTATTTGCATCAATCGTTGACTGCGTAGCATCTTTGGAATCTGATGCCGTTACAAGTGTTGAAAATAATACAGTGATCATTAACGTCGAAACTGATTTCATGTATTTATCCTTTCGCGTCCTTGTTAAATTATTTAAAGGTTAGTACACATTGATGAAAAAGAGATATTTAAGGCGGGATATAAAATTTGGTGTGCTTATAGTGAAATAAGATGGGGTTTTGATATTTAAATGCTTAGTTAAGTTGAAGTTGTGTCCTTCAATAAAATAATTATTAACATGTTGTTTATAAAGGAATAATTATTGCTTATCATTCAATTGTATTAGGTGTGTTAGCTTGGGATTCATATGTATGTATTAGTTTATTTGGAATTTTATATATATTAACCATTATTTTGATATGGATAATGTTGTTCGGGTTAAATATTTTTACACCTAGAGAATATGAGTGCAAATAGAGTTTTGAATATTAATGATATTTTAAATAAAGGACAAAATTTGTGTGCTGAATATTTCTAGCGAACACCCCCGTCAACCATCTTGCATTGATGAAAATGGGGATAACAATCTCTTATTCCCAGATTTTCCATATCGAAAATAGCGTGTTCAATATCGTGTATTTTCGCGTCAAAAAGTAGCCCAACCACACTACCACTGTGAGCAACATTCAACCCGTACAGGTCGTGTTTTTCGACAATGTTGAGTAGTTGTTCAAAGCGAGGTTTAGGCAAAATGATCTGACTTTCAATAGCGCTTGCAGTTGCTGCTCTGCCAAGTTGACTCGGGTTGTGCAGTTTAATGGCATCTGCCAAAACAGTGTTCGCCGTATCTAATCTCAATGAAGAACTCATCAATGAATGGCGGTGATCGACTTTGTGGTATGCCGCCGTGTCGAGCTGTATTGGGCTTTCCAACACCAACACATCAAGATTTGTCATCGAACCGTATTGCGCTGCCACAACTCCTTGGTTGTGATCAAATAAGGTTAGGGCGTTGAACATGGTGCTGTCGGTGGGTTCGAGTTGAGCACAAAGGGAAGCAAGGTGTTCTGCTGTGTAGTCACACTGAAAGTAGCGATAGGTTGCAGCAACTGTGGCTGCGATATCGGCGGTGCTGCTTGCCATCCCTTTTGCTACGGGAATAGTAGAGTGAAAGTCGATCTTTAATTGCTGAGATTCTGCGCTTGGTATATTGAGCTGCTTTAGGGTTAATTCCAGCGCTTTGCGCATCATCGGTCTTTGATTACTTAGCGTAGCCAAACCAGAGCTGACTTCGACGGTACTGAACCAATCAATAGGGCAAGACACCAGCTTTTCACCGCCGGAAATCCACCCTTGAATTAGCTCTCCGCACGAAGCTGGGCAGCTCGCTTCAGCCATGATTAAACACCTTCTTAAGGGCTGACACTAGACGCTCATTGTCTGCTCTTGATTTGATTGCCACACGGTAAAAGCTATTATCCAGACCTATGTAGTTAGCGCAGCTACGAATCAAAATACCGTGTTTCATTAGCTGTGATTGCATCGCTGACTGACTATCCAAGTGTTTAAAAAAAATGTAGTTCGCTGAAGGTTTATAGAGTTTGATTTTTTCAAACTGTTGCAATTCACCTAATAGATAAGTTTGCTCTTTGGCAAGCCAGTTGTAGGTTGCTTGGTGATAGGTGATAAAATCAAACAGCACTTCTCCTGCTAATGCAGCAAGGGCATTGATAGTCCAAGGTTCTCTTTGCTCGCGGATCTGTTGTAAAAGTTCTGCGTCGGAAGAGAGCATGTAGCCTAAACGTAAACCGGGCAGGGCATAAAACTTGGTCAGTGAACGCAAGATGTAAAGATTGTCGTGGCAGGGCAGATACCTGCAAAGACTCTTCGTCTCGGGCATAAAGTCGAGAAACGACTCATCAACGAACAGCTTGATGCCCATAACATCACAACGATTTAAGATTTCAGTCAACAAGTCTGGGTCGGGTTGCAGACCTGTCGGGTTATTAGGTGTACACAAAAACAAGCAATCAAGATCGGGCGAAAGAGCAGTAAGAATACGTTTGGTAACGCGAAACTCTTCCTCTTCACACAGCAAATAGTTGGTGATTTTGCAACCAACACGTGTAAGTGCGCGGCGATACTCGCCAAAACTTGGTTCTACCAGTAGTGCTTTCTTGGGTTTTACGTATTGCGCCCAAAGGAAGATCAGCTCAGTTGCGCCATTGCCAGCAATCACATGGCTTTGTGAACACTGATGGTGACGAGCCAACTGACGATGCAGCAGGTGGTAATCAATATCGGGATATTGTTCTAAGCGCGATAAGTTTTCTACAAGCAGATGCTTTAATCCTCCGGGCATACCCAGAGGATTGATGTTTGCACTGAAATCAATGACATCCCTGGGAGCGAGACCAAATTGATTTGCCATTTGCAGGACATTACCACCGTGTTGTCCACTTATCGCCATATTGACTGCCTTTAAGCTAAATCGAGTTGAAGTTGTGCTAACTCGCTAATTTGACGACATGTGGCTTTAAACGAAAGTGTTGCGTGTTTCTGAGCAACGCCGCCAATCACTATCAAGGCTGGCGAAGTAATGCCTTCTTCTTTCACGCGCTGTGCTATATCAGTAACGGTTCCAGTAACCACTTGCTGGTTATCACGGCTAGCATAACGAACCACCGCTGCAGGAGTATCCGTAGCTTTACCGCCGTCGACCAATTGCTGACAGATGTTTTCGATTTGACTCATACCCATCAAAATAACGAGAGTACCATCTAGTTTAGAATACAAAGACCAATCGAGTGGATCTTTACCTTGCTTTAGATGTCCTGTTACTACGTGAAAGGAGGAGGCATGATCTCTGTGAGTGACAGGGATACCCGCATAAGCTAAACCACCAATGGCAGAACTAATTCCCGGAACGACTTCAAATTCAATTCCGTGCTCTACCAAGGCATCGGCTTCTTCACCACCACGACCAAACACATAGGGGTCACCACCTTTCAAACGCACGACATTGTAGCCCTGTTGGGCGAAATTCACTAAGGTTTCATTGATATCATCTTGAGGAATTGGGTGAAAATTCGGTAACTTACCCACATTGACCATTTGGCAACTGCTTGGTGCTTGCTGCAATATCTCTTTGCTTACCAGCCTATCGTAAACAATGACGTCAGCCTCACGGATACAATACAGCGCTTTTACTGTTAATAGTGTTGGGTCGCCCGGACCTGCACCCACTAACCAAACTTTCCCTTTCATAGTGATACCCTCATGACGTCTTTAGCAATCATTAGTTCTTCATTAGTCTCAATTACCGCTAAAGAAATTGAACTCTCTTGTGTAGAAAAAATCGTTGATTTAGAGCGGTTTTTGTTCACATCGACGCATATTCCTAGTGGTTCTAGCGAACAACATACACTTTCTCGGATATCGGTAGAGTTTTCCCCGATACCTCCGGTAAATAAAATGGCGTCAACACGACCTAGCTTAACCAGATACTGACCAACATAAGCTCGGACACGTTCGACAAACATATCCAACGCTAACTTGGCTTGTTGATCGGTTTTTGATGCTTGCTGTATATCGCGGCAGTCGTGAGATAGTTCTGATACTCCCAGAAAACCTGAGCGGCTATTCATCATCTCGTTCAACTGAGACAAGGTTAGAGATTCTTTTTCAGCTAGGAACGGCAGAATAGAAGGATCGATGTCTCCACAACGTGTCCCCATCATTACACCAGCAAGCGGTGTAAATCCCATCGAAGTATGAACCGATTCACCGCCTTTAATGGCACAAATACTGGAGCCGTTTCCTAAATGGCAGGTGATGAGATTCAAATCAGCAATAGGTTTGCCAATTATTTCGGCATAATGGTTCGCAACGTACTTGTGGCTAGTGCCATGAAACCCATAGCGACGAATACCGTGCTTACGGTAATACTCATACGGAATAGGGTAGATGTAATCAGGTTTTGCCATGGTCTGATGAAAAGAGGTGTCAAATACGGCGACTGCTTTTGCATCGGGTAACGCCTGTTTAAACGCGTATATTCCGGTTAAGTTGACAGGGTTATGTAACGGTGCCAAGTCACTTAATCGAGTGATTTTTTCAATCGTGTCATCATTGATGATGGCGCTATCAGGGAAGTATTCTCCTCCGTGTGCCACTCGATGACCCACTCCTTGTATCTCTTTTAAATCAGCAACAATTCGGTACTCAATTAAACTGGTAAGCAGCATATCCACCGCTTGTTGGTGGTTGGCTATGCTGATGGTCTTACTCACTTTTTGTCCGTTGAACTTCATGGTAAAAATCGCATCGGCTAAACCAATACGTTCAACCAAACCTTGGCATAGAGAAACTTCATCAGGCATTGAAAACAACTGAAATTTAAGAGAAGAGCTGCCAGCGTTAATGGCGATAATTTTCTGAGATGTTTCGTTAAGTGACATCGTGCTTAATTCCTTTCTGTAACAAGTGCTAAAGCTTGTTGATCCTTAGCTTCACTGAGGTACTCCACCAAATCGTCAATACCATCGCCATTGAATGAGGAGGTAACAAAAATAGGGTCAGCACCTGCATTGGCTAAATGGGCGATGGCTTCTCCAATACTGGCATCTGGCGCGTCGGCTTTAGTGACAATACCGATCACAGGCTTGGTGAAGGCACTGGAAAATAAAGGGGAGAACATTTGTTGAATGGCTGTTGCGCTATGAACTAACCCTATGATGTCGGCATCGTAGGATGTGGTGATCAGAGCGCTGTTGAGACAGCGATTTTCCAAGTATTCCCCAGGAGTATCGATGGATAGATCTTCACATTCCAACGACTGAGTTTTTTGATAACGTAATGGTAAGCCGCGTAGTTTTTGCAGCAACGTGGTTTTGCCACTCAATGTTTGACCTACCAACATCAGACGTTTCATCATTTAGGTCCTAGTAATGTCGCATGGGGTGAACTTGAGTTGATTGCTCAGCACATGAATCACCTGTTTAAGCGCATATTCCACCGCAGATACGTCGCCGGTGATCACTACCGCACCGGTGAAACGGTCAATAAAGCCGATTTCGACATTGCCGGATTTGGTCGTTACATCACTGGCGATGATTGCACCTTCACTAGGCGTTATCGTCATAATACCGATAGCATTTGCGGCTTCATTCAGTCCAAGTTTCTTGTAAACCGCTTTATTCGGATTGGCGATAAGATGCGCCAGTGTCACCTGTTTACCCGGTACGTATTCCTGAATAACGCGCTCTTTTTTTTCTAAGTTATCGAACATAGCAACCTCGTTACATCAACTGACGCCATAACTCAGGGTGTGGTTTTGCAATCACAGAGCCGTGAACCAGTAAGCCTTTGTCGCTTGCTCGGTTACTGCCGATAGTGACGGCGGTTTGCACATCAGAAACATCACCATTTACGACGAAATAGCATTTACCACCTATACCAAACGCCATATGAATTCTGAGCAATTCGATGTTGGAGGCTTTAATAGCCGCGTCTGCGGCTTCAATACAAGTTGCTACGCTGTAGGTTTCCACTACGCCAATAGACTGCTTATGGTCGGTGACTGTGACACCGCTCAACGCGGGCAGAATAGAGGCGTGAACGTTGGGCAACACAAAGCTATCAATTGCCATGTGTTCACCTTGTCGCTCTCCATTTTCTACCGACTGTTTTACAGCTGCGATTTCTCCGCCAACCATAATGATGTATTTACCCGGACAGATGGTTTTCGCTGTCAATAGCTCTACATTGGCGCTTTTTAGCATCGTATCGGTAACTTCGATTCCTTTGGCGATACTGTTGAGTTCAACTAATCCAATTGCATGATGCATACATTACCCCCGACGCATTGTGATAACTTTGGTGCCAACTTCTGTAATGGTGCCTGTGATACTGGCATGCTGAGCAACGCTGAGCGCATCAGGTGCTGCTTTTGCAATACAATCTCCGGCTTCAACATGATCACCAACACTGACAACAGGTACAGAAGGAGCACCGATATGCTGTTGCAGTGGGATGGAAACAAACTCTGGTTGCCATAAAGGTTCAACCATTGGTGCTTCATGGTAGTAAGGCAGTAAATTAAGACGCTTAACCAGACGTCCGATAGGGACTAAACGATGTTCAGCCATCGGATCTTGTGGCTCTATTTCACCTTCGTATTTTGCTTTTTGAGCGCGTAATTCACCTTTTAAGATCTGGTTAATACGCATAGGCGAAATCTCAACAGGGCATGCGTAGCTTTCACAAACACTGCATTCCGAGCAGGTTAGTGCCGATAGCAAGGTTGAAGGTTTAGCAAACTGTTTGTAACTCATCGACTTAACCAGTTCATGCGGTGATAGTTCATGACCGATGATGTGTCTTGGGCATAAGTCAGTACAAAGGCGGCATTGCTCACACACGGTTTTTGCCATCGCGATGATCTGTTGATCGGTTTTAAGACGACGCTGAATAAGCAGATGTTCTCTAGGAAATACCAAAATTCCCCCTGTGGTTTTTGTAACAGGAGCATCGATATCAGAGATGTATTTGCCCATCATGGGACCACCATTGATGAACTCTGGATTGTCGACAGTGCACCCTCCAGCAAGCTCAATCAACTCACTCATTTTTGTACCAATAGGAACAGTAAGCGTCATTGGTTTGTTTACTGCACCATTGATGGTGAGCGTTCTGTGGGTGACAGGCTTTTCTTCATCAATCGCTTTGGCTAGGTTAATTAGGGTTTGCACATTGTTGACTACTACGCCAATGCTGATCGGAATTTGTGCCGGTGGCACGCGTCGACCTGTAGCAAGCCAAATGGTGATGACTTCGTCTCCCGCAGGGTACACATCTGGCAGAATGTGGATACGGATGTTGTTGGTAAGCAGAGGGGTAAGTGTGGCAATCGCTTTTTTGTATTTAGCTTTGAGAGCAATGATGCCTTCTTTCGCACCAGTTGCTTTCATTCCATAACGAATGCCTTGAATCAGCTCACAGACGTGGCTAACCATGAGCTGTTGGTCGACTTTCAGCATCGGTTCACATTCAGCGGCATTGACCAGAAATATTTCAGCTTTCGATTGCAGCTTCACATAGGTCGGAAAACCAGCGCCTCCTGCTCCGACAATGCCAGATTCACGCGCAATATCCGCGATTTTTTCAGCGGATAGTGATTTCATTTCACGTAACGGTGCTTCCTTCGTTTCCGTCATACTATTAGTTAGGGTCATAGGATTGCCTCTATGATTTGTTTCACCTGCAGCGGGTTCGCTTTATACGGAGTCGTTGTCATGGTGGAATCTTGTAATGTGGATTCCACTAACGCATCCATTTGGGCGAGAATGTCTCTGCGGGTAATTTTTAATACGTGTAATGAAGTGGCTATCTTCACTTCTTTTTGTAATCTGACGATGTTGTGGATCAGTTGATTCACAGCGGCTTCAGCGGACGCATCTGGATGACAGAAGCGGCACGCTTTCGCGATGCGTGCGTAACGTTTGCGAGCGCGAATTTCGTTTTTGGCGTTGAAACGAATCACGTGGGGCAACAAAATTGCGTTCGCCAATCCATGAGCAACATGGAACTTGCCACCTAACTGATGGGCGATAGCGTGGTTTATTCCTAAACCTGACTGACTAAATGCCATGCCTGCCATGCACGATGCGTTGTGCATTTTTTCCCGTGTTTTCTCACAACTGCCTTTGACACAAGCGGTGGGTAGATACTCAAACACTAAAGATATGGTTTTTTCTGCTAAAGCATCGCTAAAGTCATTAGCTGTGGTCGACACATAAGCTTCGATGGCGTGTGTTAGCACATCCATCCCCGTATTGGCAGTGATATGGGGAGGCACAGTAACGACAAACGAAGGGTCCAGTATCGCTTCATCAGGGTAGATAGTGGCATCAAATATTGGGTATTTGATGCCTTTGTTTTCATCGGTGATCACGGTTGCATTAGTGACTTCCGAGCCTGTACCGCTGGTGGTTGGTATGGCGATGCAACGTTCAAGCTTGATATCGAATTTGGTGGCGAAGAAGACCATCGCTTTAGCTGCATCAATGGCAGATCCTCCGCCAAAACCGATGACTACATCAGGTTTAAACGCGATGAGGTCTTTCATGCCTGAAACAACCGTCAACACATTTGGATCAGGCTGAATATCGGTATAGACTCGGATTTCATTGCCTTTGAGTTCCGCTTTGACACGCTCAATAGGCGTGCCTTTAGCGAGAAACTCATCGCAGACAATCCAAACGCGCTTGTTCTGATATTTGTTCAAGCGTTTTAGGCTGTTTTCACCACTAAATATGGCGGTTGATATAGAAAAACGTTTCATGGTATTCGCCACCAAAATCAACGGATTGAAAAGCCGTTAGTTAACGTGCAACGTCTTAGTCGGCAGAAGGTTCTGGCAGACGTTGTTCCTTCACCCGTTGGCGTTGCAATCGTAAAGGTGTTAAAACCTTCAGCTCCGAAACCGATACCTGCATATGAAGGTCCGTTTTTAACAAATATCGATGTTTGCATCAGCTGTGCGACTTTGTTTAAACGCGACACGTTCTGTGAATGCATGACCGCAGTGTGGTGCAGTCCGTTTTCGACTTTGAGCGATATCGCTAAGGCTTCTTCAAAATCTTTTGCTCGAACTATTGGCAACACTGGCATGAGCTGCTCATGAATCACAAGTGGATCATCTTTTGCGGTTTCGACGATGATCAGTTTTGGCTCTTTTAATGGAACTGGCAGACCTGCTGCTTCAAGAATGGTTGTGGTGCTTTTACCAATCAGTTTTTTATTGATTCCACCGTCAATAATGCAGGCTGCATTAAGCGCTTTGACATCTTCTGTACTGCGAATCAAAAGAGCTCCGTAATCCACCATCTGCGTGATGAGTTCGTCAGCGACTTGATTGACCACCACAACTGCTTTTTCTGCAATACATGGGATGTTGTTATCAAGGGAAGCGCCAGAAACGATGTCCTGCGCGGCTTTAGTAATCTCGGCAGTTTCGTCAACTAAGCACGGCGGGTTACCCGCTCCGGCGCCAATGGTTTTCTTACCGCTTTTTAGACCCATGGTTACAATTGCAGGTCCACCGGTAATGGCTAATACAGCAATATCGGGGTGCTGCATCATTAACTGGGTGTTCTCAAAACTTGGCGTAGAAACCGTCACGACTAAGTTATGTACACCGCAGGTTTTATAGATTAGGTTCTCAATACGTTTGATTAACCAGATTGAAAGATTTTTAGCACCCGGATGAGGGCTGAAGTAAATCGCATTACCCGCCGCAAGCATACTGATACTGTTATTGATGATCGTTTCTGTTGGGTTGGTACTTGGTGTGATTGAACCAATCACGCCAAATGGCGAATATTCAAACAACACCATACCGTCATCGCCAGTTAACGCGGTGGTTTTGAGATCTTCAATGCCCGGTGTTTTTTCCAGAGCCAGTTTGTTTTTTAAGATCTTATGACCCACATTACCCATACCAGTCTCTTTGACGGCTTCTTCTGCAAGATAAGGAATATCGGCTTCTAGCTCTGCGCGTAGCGTTGCGATGATTGCACTACGGCATTTCAATGGCAGTTCATGGTAACGACGATAGGCATCGTTAGCCGCTTTGATTGCGCTGTCGACATCGTCAAAGATAGCGATGCTTTTAGGCGCTTCACTGTTTGATACTTTCCCTGTTTCACTGGCAAGCTTTTCAGTCAGGATGGTACGAATGATTCCTTCGAGTTCTGTGCTATTCATAATGATTCCTTAGAGTCCTTTTAATGCGGCTTGCGCTATTTGCATATCTTCTTCAACCGAGCCGCCACTAATACCAATGCCGCCTATGATTTTTCCATCAGCGAAAATAGGGTAGCCGCCACCGAAAGAGACCAATTGATCACTGCAACTGGCTTCGATTTGGAACAGAGGCTGACCCGGTTGAACAAGGTTATGTAATTCGTGAGTTGCCATTTTTAGAGCCACGGCGGTATAGGCTTTTTTAAGCGCCAATTCGCTGCTGACTAACAGAGCGTGTGGCATGCGATAACTTAAGATGGTGTTGCCATGGGCATCGACCAGCGCAAAAACAATAGGAATGCCGATCTGTTTGGCTTCTGCTATTGCGAGCTGTAACAGTTTCAACGCAGTCTGTGTTGCCTTGTCTTGAGCCGAAGAGTTGTGTACGCCGTTTGCTGTGAGCGTTTGGTAACGCTGAGCAACTTTGCTAATCACACATTTAATTTGATTCTCGTGGTCTTCGAGTCGCGCTAAGGCATAGAGCGCATCAGAGAGTCGATTGAGATATTTCATTAGCTCTGGTCGAACCGGTTTGATTTCGTTCACTGCCAGTACTCTTCTTTCTGCACGGCGAGATACTGCGCGAGCAAGATGCATTTGGCTCCCTGAAACCGAACTTCCCGGTAACACAAAGCTGTGCAGTGCTGGTACTTGAGCCATAGCAGCATCAATTGCGTCTTCTAACGCTTTGATCTCTTCTTCACCCACTTGCTGCTGATTGTCTGACTTAACGTTGAGATCTGGGGATGCTAGCTCAGCGCCGATATAGAACAGTTGATATTGAATGCTATCAAGCAGCTGTTTTGTGCTTTCAACCGTCGCCATTTTCTGAGCAACACTGATGTTGGCATTGAGTTCATCGACGGTTCCGTAAGCTTCAACCTGTATGTCGGTTTTTGCTATGCGAACGCCACCTACAAGAGAAGTAGTGCCTTTGTCTCCGGTTTTGGTGTAAATGCCCACGAGACTTCTCCTTACTTATCCGACACAGACAAAGAGTCTAAGATAGCAACCACACATAAATCGGCTGCGGAGCGATCGTTATTAAGGCAAGCTCTGGCTGATGATCCTCTGGTGAGCAGCACAAATTCACCGTCACCTGCGCCCACACAATCAACGGCTACTTCAGGTGGAAAACCGGGCATTTTGGGACTCTGACCGTCGGTTCCAACTGGCTGTACTAGCAGCAATTTGCGTCCAACTAAGCTTTCTGATTTTTGAGTCGAAACCACTGAGCCGACTACTTTTGCTAAATCCATAATGTGTCCTCCGAGCAGGACCAAATGATGTGATTTTTGGTCATTACGTCTTTTGCCATCGCTGTAACTATGGTGTTTGGTCTGGTTACCACGACGGAATGAGTAAGTTGGCAGACATCACCGTAAGCCAGAACAGAACGCCCCCATAAAACAACGGGCTGACCATCTTTGGTTTGCCAAATAAATGGCAAGTTAGTCAAAGCCTTAATAGGCAGCATTGAACAAAGAGAAGGGTGGATGACTAAAGTAACCTCAACACCAAAACTCACAACTTTCAGTAAGTGTTTCACTTCTGGTGTCTCTGTTTGGCAACGAGCCAGTGCCAAAATGCTATTGGCATCAACAGACTCGACCATCATCTTGCCATGACGAGCGAGAACACCGAGTTCAACAGGAGAAGCCAGCGCTGGAAGTGTAGTGGTGTAGACAGCATGCTCACGCTCGCTTAGTAGGATTGCGATACGTTCAACAATGGCTGCAATAACTTTGTCATCCAGTTTCATCATGATGACACCTTCAATATTTTGGCGAACGCTTTCGGATTGTCCGCATCCGCAGCGTTGGCTTCATCAGTATCGAGGTGCATCTCTAACACCATATCTGGAGACACGCGAATCGATACTTCTTCAAACACAGTTCCTCTTGGTGTGCCTTCAATAGCAACCGATACAGAATCACCGTGTTTTACGCCAAATAACAAAGCATCAAGAGGCGACATGTGAATATGTCTCAGTGCGACAATGACGCCTTTAGTCAGGTTCACTTCACCCATATCGCTGACCAGCTTGATTCCAGGAGTATCGTTAAGGTCACCAGACAAACGGATCGGAGCAGGAATACCTAAGGTGCGCGCATCGGTTTTGGATATTTCTACCTGAGTAGAGCTACGCACAGGGCCAAGAATACGAACCTTTTCCAATTTTCCTTTTGGACCAACGAGCGTTACGGTTTGATCCGCGGCGTATTGCCCCGGTTGTTTCAACTCTTTGCGAACCGACATCGCTTGGTTTGGAAACAAGCAGTCATAATCGCGTTGAGACAGATGCAAATGGCGATTAGAAATACCCACGGGGATCGGTCTTTCTCGCATCTGGGTCAACACGTTGCAAACTGCTTGTTTAACTTCAACAATATTCACGTTATTTCACCTTGGTATTGTGGATGCACTTGGTGTGAGGTTCGCCTTTCACGCGTTCACAAAGCGGGTCTCCACATAAATTACAAGTCGCTTCTACACTTGCTGGTGGTTGATTTTCAGCAATAACTTCTTCGACAACGATGTCATATTCCGAAACGGGTTCGTTTTTGGAAACACTTTCGTTTTTAATAACAGGAGCATTTTCTAGAACAGGTTCGCTGTTTTCAGTCTTTTGAACATCAGTAGGTTCAATGGCTTGCTCAACTTTAGGAGGCGTAGTTTTTGGCTTTTTCAACTCAGCTTTTTTTACTGGCGTGCCCCACGTATCCATAATGGTTTGATCGGGTCTGGAGAGCGTTTTCATTGCTACGAATGCGTTGTGACGTTTTGCCAGTTCACAACCAGAAGAGAGCGATGCTTGAACCGCTGCAACATCACCCACCACCTTGATGGTTTGCCAACCGCCACCTTTACAGGTTTCGATCCCCACAATAGTGACAGATGCGGTTTTAGCCATTGCATCTGCTACTAAAATAGCGCTAGCTAACCCTTTGATTTCTAATAATCCTAATGACTTTCTCACACGTGCCTCCTTGGTTTGAATGTCACGTTATTGGTTGCTAGGGAAGAGGGTTTCAAAATGCTTAAATATGTTGTTCATCTCGTTCTCCTAGAGCGCTCTTAACTTAAATAGCTTCACTGGTTTGCATCGTTCACAGGTTTAAAAGGCAGACCTTTCACTAAACGGGCAGCATTACAGCCTAAATTGCGTAACTGGTTGTAAAGCTCGCCTTGAGCGCCGAGTGTGTGCAGTGAAACTTGAAATAGCGGGTTGTCAGGAGTGAGGTTGCGCGAGTGCACCACGATCTCCTGATGAGTACATGCAATCCCAACCGCTAGTGGTGAGAGTGATGCCGCGTTATGTGCTTCTTTTCTTATGTCGGTTATCTGTTTTTCAGTTGTCTTGAAGGGAATGCCTTCTTCTTCTATTCCCCAAAGCATCTGATGAAGTTGTTTGTTGTCTACTTGTTCCAGATAAACCCAAATGGCAGGAACTTCTTGTAATTGGCTATGCATGGGCTTCTCCTTTGCTAGTGTGATAAGAAAGGATCAACCCAGTCGCTACAGCGTTACGTGGACCTTCAGTTCCACGAACGTTGCCTCGACCAGCAACAAGGTTGTAGTGCGATAATGCATCTGTGACTAATTGTGGAACTTCAAAGTCGAGTGAAGAACCACCGACAAGGACAACAAAAGGTATATCTCGAATATTGCCTGTTGGGCTGACTGCGCGAAGCGCGCGTATAGCGTTAGTAACGAAGACTCGTTGTTTCGCCGTGCGTCTAATCATGCGCACTTTTTCAATCGATTCTTCGCCTGCTAATGGAATAAATCCGGTTTCTTTTACGACGACAACGCGTGCGAAAATTTCGCTTGGTAAAGGTTTATCAAAGAATTGCACCGTGCCGTCTTCATGGCGTAAGTGGAACAAGCTTTCTACTTTAGCTAGTGGGTATTTTTTTATGTCTTCGGCTAAATAGGTATCATCTAATCCCAGTTCGGAAGCAATGATCATCGTGACCATGTCACCTGCACCTGCTAGGTGTATGGCTGTCATTCTGCCTTGTCCGTCAATGATGGAAGCGTCTGTCGAACCTGCGCCTAAATCGAGAATTGCTAACGGCGTTTGTGTACCGGGAGTTGTGAGTGCTCCGAGAATAGCCGCTTCTGCTTCAGCACCGCCTATTTGAACTTTGACGTTTAGAGTGCCGTGTATTTCTTCAGCGATACGTGCCATTTGCAAGTGATCCGATTTCACCATTGAGGCGATACCGACCGCGTGCTCAAGAGAAAACTCGCCGGCTAAACCACCAGTGACATTAATAGGCACTAAAGTATCTACAGCTAACAAGTCTTGGATGTAGATTTCATTGCTTGGCTTGTTGGTCAGTTCTGCCATGGTTTGGCGAACGTTTTCCAACATACCGCCGATGTTACTGCCAGCTTCACCCGTCACGTTGTCTAATGTTTTGCAGGCAGAAACCCCTTGCATGATTTTTTCGCTGCCTTGAGCAACGTCGATGGTTGTTGTTCTACCTTCTGAATAAAGAGTGATGTGGCCCGCGGGAATCGTACGGGCTTTCACATCACCTTCAGGCGTTTTGACAACAACGGCTGAACGAGTACCGATAAGTGCTCTTGCCACTGGCACTACGTTTTTGGTTTCGTCTGCGTCGAGTTCGAACACAGTTGCAATGCCGTAGGGGTTGGATAGGGTAGAGATCACTTGTCCAGGCATGGCGACTTCAACAGCAGCGGGCATGCCCATCGGAATTCTGTCGATGTATTTCACTTCATCGACAATAGGAATAATTTTATTGAGGCGGTTACTGACCAGTACGCCGTCGTCTTTTTGCAAAATTGCAGCTTCGATTTTGTAGCCTGCTTGTGTTGCGGCATTGATCATGGCAGCAATGTCTGCGAAATCTAGCTCGCCGGGTGCGACGAGTATGTAAGCTTTACTTTTGTCGCAATGCAGTAAGTCGTTAAAGGTGATGGTGATGCCAACCCCAAGTCCTAAACCACCGGGTGTTTTGGGGTTGTGTCCGATCATTGTTGATTCAGTAATGATGGTTTCCGTAATGGTTTCCATCGCTACATCACCAATTACGGGCGTGGCTTCATTGATGCGGATTATGTCAATGTCTTCACGTGTTAAATTGGCTTTTTTAACCACGAGATCCAGCGCAGTATAGATACCAAACAAATTACGCTTGGTGCCTTTGATACCAGTTGTTTCTGTAATTGCACTTGCCACAAAGCGAGTTTCCCCTGCTTCCTGAACTGCTAATGCAACTTCGGTCGTAGAGTTACCGATATCAATGCCCACTATATACGCCATCACCATACTCCTTTAACGTCAACTTCTTATGCGCTTTCAGATTAATCATCGCCTTTGAGTTTTTTACGCTCGACGTACAAATCAGCCGCTTCACGAACGTACTGCGAACAGATCGTCGCGTGGTATTTGGATTTGAGTTCGTCAGAGATTGCAATCAGCTCTTCTTTGGTGGAGCGATAAGGGCGGAGTGCGTTGTAAATCTCAAGAACACGATCATCAGGTACAGCAGTCAGTTCTGCCGCGCGTTCAAAGTTAATCGCCAAGCGTTCACGTCCAGCACTGCGTGCGATGTCTGCCTGAATTCTTAGAATTTCAGGAGTGATACGCATGTCTGCTGATTTCACGCTGCCGTTTAACACGTTCGCGAGAGTGATATCGTCTAGTGTTTTACCTGTGCTGGTTTTAACCCAGTCAGGGTGTTTGTTCGCTAGAGGATAATCTTTAACAGTCACTGAACTGTTAGATTGAGCTGTGCTTGACGAAACCGGCGCATCGCTTGTGTTGCTCATCTTGTACAACACGTCGCGAACTAAGGATTCGATAGATTCAGAATTCATAGCATTTCCTTTCGTTAATCTAAGACCTCAAGTTCCACAGCACCTTTGCCTTGCACAACGTGTTTGGTTTCTTTGATGTGCAATACCGCAGATTTTGCTTGGTACTTAGGACGAGCCATTTGGTCGTTCAGTGTTGGAACAGGTTGTGGCGATTCACCCTTTGCATACTTAGCTGCGTTTTTCCCGATTTGACGGTAAGTTTCTAGTGTCAATAGTGGTGCTTGTGGGAAAAGCTCTAAGTTAGAAAGCGGTGGAAGACCGTTTTGGTGAATTACCGTAGTACCTTTTGACTGGATACCGATACAAATACCGGAACCACTCAAGCGGTCACCTTCAACGGCAATAAACGCAACGTCTGACGATTTGAAGCAGCGAATAACACGTGCTTTTAAACCTTCTTCTTCGATGCCTGCTTTGAGCTCACGAATGATTGCTTTATGCGGTGTGCCAACCATGTTGGTTGTTTGGCTTAAACCAAATGCTGGGCCAACTGCGATAATCACTTCATCCTTGCTGCTACCGTTTTTGGCTGGTGCTAACTCACGTAGGAATGAGTCTTCATTGCCAGCTGGAGCTGATTTAGCAAAAGAAACTGGCTTATCAGCGCCTGCCATTTCTCTTAGTACGTCTTCAACAATCTGACGCAACAGTGTTTCATTGATATCAACCATCTTTCGCCTTCCTTATCCAAGATCTTGAGGATCAAGGGCATTTGGAATGTTCTTAATTTCTTCCCAACGTTCACCCTGTAAACGATATCCTGTAGCGGGACCTGCGTAGTCGTTGACATCGTTAATGGCGGATAGCACTTGACCGTCACCCACGATGATGGCTGAGGTGTGCAAGTAGTCGCCTGAGATCTTCGCTTTCTGAATGTTCAGCATGTCAGTCGCCACATCTTCGAAACCGCCTTTCGCTAACGCTTTCACTACGTCTAGACCACTCAAGCTCTTCTCAATCACTTCTTGAGCTGCTTTCAAGTCTTCAACGATGTTGCGTTCTGGCATGTCTTTCGAACCGTGAGCGTAAGTCGCTGCTGTGACTTCTTCATCGGTGATCACTGGGAAACCAAGGCCGGCGAATACAGCTTGCATTGCACGTGCTGCTTTATTACGAACCGCAACGACTTCCTCTTCGCGAACTGGGCGTAAGCCACCATCGACTTTAAGGTCACGTTGGATAACGTTGTAATCGTCAAAGTCTTCAGCGTCTTCGTTCGAACCTGCGAACATGTTGTCGTAGTTAGGAACAGCAGAGTAACCGGAAGAAATGAAGTCAGTACCTGGCAAGAACTGCATCAACAAACGTGCGGTACGACGCATGTCTGAGTGCGTAAATGTTTGGTCGTTACTGGATGCACATTCAAGATCGAGAGCTGCACAGATAAGGTTCTCTGCAAGTACTGCACGAATACCTGATGGCACCGCTGATGGTACACCGATACAGCTTACTGAGCCGTTTTGCAGACCTTGTACGCCAGCACCTTTAGTGATGTAAATACAGCGAGCTTCTAGGTAGAGCATGGATTTGCCTTCCGCATAACCCATTTGTACTTCAGAACCTGAGCCCGAAGTGAAGCGCATTTTCAAGCCGCGTGATGCGTAAGATGATGCCAAGAAACCTTTAGACCAAGGCGTGTCATCACCGTCGGTAAATACAGGTTCAGTACCGTAAACAGAGATAGTTTCTGCATAACAGGTGTGACCCAACATACCCAGTTTTAGCTCAGTTGCTTCTTCCAATGAACACTGAGTTAGTACGCCTGGGCGACCGACTTGAGAGCCGATAAGTAGCGCAATAGCGTTAAATGGTGCATAACGCGCAACGGCTACTGTGGTCTCTTGTTCATCAAAACCACGTAACGCACCTTCTGCAGCATCGGCAGCGATCTGCACAGGGTTGTCGCGCACGTTGGTAACGTGAGCTTGTTGAGATGGTGTACGGCGAGCACGCATTTTTTGCATGGCCATCATCATCTCTACCACGTTCATGTGCGACATGACTTCAACAATTTTTGCTGGTGTCATTGCAGTCGTGAGCGGAATGATGTCTGCGCGCTTAACGTTAGGATCGCAAAGCATGTTCGCGACTTTAACGGAGTCCATCGCCATTGCTTTTTCTGCATTGGCAAGGTTAATACCGTAACGTGCAATATAGTGATCGATTAAATCGAATTTAGATTCGGGTTTACCATCCAGTTCAACAACCTTTCCGTTGACTATTTTTATGGACGGCGTTGGATCATTCGGGCTTTCCATTGCAATAAAGCCTTCTTCGACCCAATCTTTTACAAATCCATCTTGGTTAACTGGGCGTTTTGCCAGTGCTTCAAATCTTTTTGAACGCATGAAC
>Ga0075011_10000218_pt1 | contig 29752 bp, 29 predicted proteins | sample TARM_MetaG_T_14_FD_72354 | JGI IMG/M metagenome (GOLD analysis project Ga0075011, IMG submission 72354) | Freshwater microbial communities from Pennsylvania, USA, analyzing microbe dynamics in response to fracking - TARM_MetaG_T_14 | ecosystem: Environmental > Aquatic > Freshwater > River...
CCGCATGATGCAACGGTCGGGGGTGAGATGCCCTTCGCCTTGAGGTTAGCCCTCTCCCTCATATCGCTCTCAAAGCCACCAAAACTGAGGAGTGAGCGCTTGGAGACGGCGTCCACCCATTGATCGCAGATGGTGCTGGCCACTTGCTGAACCTCCGAATCGGCAATTTCCGCAATCACCGGCAGATGCCGACGTGCCTCCAGATAGGCCGATATGAGTTCGTGGTCATCAAGGTGGTCGATCTCCCCGGGGGCGGCGGGCAGTGCCTCCAGGGATACATCCACTTTCTTGAGCCTTGGTGCCCGAGAGGAAGTCGGCTTCGCTTCGGAAGGTGAAGTGGGCTCGCGGGGCGGGGCTTGCGGCTCCCCTGCCGCGTCCGACTCCAGTGGCCCAAAAAGCGTCTCTTGATGCATGGCGGCCTCCATTCCAGACAAATGTCGGCAGCCCTCAGGGCTGCCGGATGATCAGGCCGCAACCGCCTTATGCAAGTGCGGCTGAGCGCAGGGGGGCAGCGCAGCCTTGAAGGCTGCCCCGAGCCACTTTGCAGTTGCCACGAAAGCAGCGTGAATCACGCTCTGCCCCATGACCTCATGGGCGACCGTCTTGCTCAGGCCGGCCACAAGAGATGCGGGGATAGTCTTGATTCGCGCATGCTCGGCGACAGTGAAAAGGCGTGTCAGCAGCGGATCGCTGGGGTGTTTGAGCTGCGCGCTGGTGGAGCCGGCCTTGGCGTAATGGCGCACCAGCGTCGGCACCTTGGCTGCATCCGGGGTGAGCAGGTTCCGTCGAAAGTCCTTACCGGCCTTGCGGTCGCGCTCCTCTTTCTTCCGAAGATGCGCATAGTCACGAAATTCAGCCTCCTGAGCGGCAACGTCGGGGGCGTCGAGAACATCTTCCAGAGAGGTTTCCTTGATCCTCACAGACTCGATTGCCTCAAGATCCAGATCAATGTCCAACCCCTCGCTCACGGCGATCATGACCATGCGATTTCTTCCTTCCAGAGCGCCAAACTCATTGCCATTCAGATCGCGATCCGCCAGGCGGTAACCCAGCATCTTGAGGGTGGCTTTGATAATGGCGTAGGAGGCTGTACGACGGTATTCGCAGACGTTTTCAAGGATACAAAAAGCGGGGTTGGTGACCTCAATCATTCTCAGGAAGGCATAGAACTGGACGCCAGCAGAATCATGCTCCTCTGCGTGCTCGATACCATTAGAGACCTTGCCGAATTTTGAGGCACCAACGCAAGGTACACCTCCCTCAACACCATCAACCTCGACACTGGAAACAGAGAATGCCAGTTGCTCCATCGGTGCATTAAGTAGAATGGCATTCTTTGAGAAAAGGTGGGGATTGTTCTGCAGAGAGCTACTCAGGTATGCAGGCTCAATCTCAGCCGCCAGAGAAATGACGCTCGCAACGTCGCTACGCTTAAATCCCTCGTGAATTGCATGAGCCATTACACCGCCTCCGTGATAGAGAGACGCGGTTTCCAGCGGCTCACCTTTCTCCAGCTTTTCCATTAGGCGAGCCTCACGCCTGGCGATCCTGTTGTCTTGATGATGGCGGGCGATGCTAAGGCGACCTTTAAGGGCTTTGATAACGACACGGGCACCTAGGCCGAACAGAGATACGATAGCTGGCAGACGAACCTCGATAAGAGGTGTGACGCGGCCTTTCTTGGTGCGTTTTGAAACGGTGACAGTGCGGCCCTTGACGCGCTCTTGATTCTTGGCTGGAGCCAGGATCATGCGCCCATGGTGGGTCGTGACCTCTAGGATGGTGCCGGGGGAAATGCCAGCCCGGGCAAGTGACTCGCCTTCTGCCCAGACTCGAGGGGTGCCACGATTCTCGGTGACATTGGTCTGAATAAGGGTGGCCATTTCGATGGTTCCTCTGGCGGTTGCCTGTAGGATCTTTAACCTAGGGGCGGTTGCCCTCTATGCATCCAATATAACAGTGCTATATCTTGTTTGCAAGTTATAGCTTCTGCGTAAGGCTAGGCAAGCCGGCTATCACGGCTCTCACGCATGAACTGCTTGGCAACCCTGTCGGCGCGTTCGTGCAGACCGGCAAGCGCCCCTCTCGCGCCCTGGTGGGCCCGCTGGTAGTCGATCCTTGCGCTGGAGGCTCCATGAGACATGAGCCTTGCAGTGAGGCCGCAGCGATCATCAGGCTCCGTGTCTGCGTAAACCACGACATGCTTGCCGCAGATATCTGCCTCCTCAATTAGTGTCGTCACACCATTAACCAGGGCGGTTTGCTCCGCATCGTGGCTATCACCCTGAAGGCAAAGAGCGCCACCATACGTAGCGCCTGGGTCTTTGGGATAGGTGAGCAGCACCATGCCCCATCCAGCAGCCTTGGTTTTGCAGCAATGACTAGCATCGATGAATGCCGTGACTGTAATTCTCGCCACTACTTGCCTCCTTTGTGTAAATACAAACCCGCCTCATTAGAGGCGGATAAGTACTTAATAGCAGCACCTTTTACCTTATCCTCCCATGATATTAGGAACCGCTTGGAATGGAATTTCGTCGTCGAACGCTCCATATTCGTCAGGGTTTGGGGCGCCGTATGCGCCACCAGATTCTTGCTGGTTTGCCGGATTATTTTGCGGAATGTTCTGGTTATTCGTCACGCTTTGTTCTTGCCCCGCTCCCATACCATTCTGCGGGGCGTTGGGTTGCTGATTCCCGCTAGCCGGATGACCTGCATTGGCAGAGTTACCTTGGTATCCACCGCCTTGATTGCCATGATTCGAAGGTTGGCTGCCGGGATGCTGGCTTGGCTGGTTGTCCTTCCGGCCTCCCCCTTCGATATTCATCTCATTGACGACGATCTCAGTGCTGTAGCGATCATTCCCGCCCTGATCCTGCCACTTTCGTGTCTGTAGACGCCCTTCAATGTAGAGGCGTGTTCCCTTTGCTACGTACTTACTAACCACGTCAGCAAGACCGTTAAAGAAGACCAGCCGGTGCCATTCAGTACGCTCCTGACGGGCGCCGCTCTGGCGATCATTCCACATGTCTGTGGTTGCCAGATTGAGGTTTGCTACAGGGGCGCCTGCCTGAGTAAACCTCACCTCAGGATCTTGGCCGACATTTCCAACAAGGATGACTTTATTCACGCCTCTAGCCATGGGGATTTCTCCTAATCTATCGTTTGGTTTGCGGCTACATTATGTCGCCCATGCATTTTCACTTTATGCCATGTTGCTATCCATTGCAAGCCCCGGATAGCAATGCAGGCCGCGGAAAGGGGGTGGATCACCTCCAGCGCCGCCCCCTATATACAGGGGCCAGGCCGCCCCGTTTTGCGATGCTGCTGCGGAATTTTTTTTCTGTGGGTGCAGATCCCCGGGCTAGGGGTCTGGGAGCTGCGTGGTGATCAGTGACGCCGACCTCCACTCGTGGACGATTGCTTGCCGCCTGGAGGAGAGGAGCCATTGGCGCCTGAGGTGGGCTCGGGTCTCCTCAGTCTGCTTTAGCATCATTGCTATGTCCTCCAGCGCCTGGGCAATTTTTTTGCCCTGCTTACCGCAAATCCTCAGACCTTGGCCCCTGTATATAGGGCAGACCATTACGAACTCGGCGATCTGCCTGAAAGGAGGCTCAACCATGTCCCGCATTGATCCGACCCGCGCACGCTTGCTCTCCCCCGAAGCCGCTGTCGACGCCATGCTGACAGCCGCACGCCACCAGCTTGCAAATCCTATTGGTCGTCAGCGTTCTCCCGGGTTGGCAGGCATGATCGACCATGAGGGCCATGAGGGGTTCACTCGCCGATTCAAGGCCATGCCGCCCCTCCAGGCATTGACGGAGCTGGTTCATGCTACCGCCAATGAGGGTATCGATTGCGACTATCAGCGCCCAGCGCCGGTTGAGATGGAGTTGATCTCGAGCGCCCGCGGGGAAGCCCTTATGACGTTGGTCAATGAAGGCCAGCTTTCCCGGATGGATCAGGATGACGCCATGCTGCTCTCCTGCGAGCTCGAGTACGCGCTGAGTGACGCTCAGTCCCATGGGTGTGAAAGGGACTCACTGATCCTCCAGGCACTAACCGACCGTCTGGATGATCCTGCTCTCGACGGGGACTCTTTTGGTCGGCGGCATGCAGGCCTGATCTTCACCCGCCATTACCAGCCCTCCCCTTCCGATCCAGCGGAGATGTTGGCGTTTGCCGATGAGCTTGAGATGGGGTGGACGCAAGTGGCTGTCTCAACTGACGGCGTCGAGTCCTTGTATGTGCGCAGCGACGAGCTCGATGCCGGCAGAGACGCCCAGGCCATACGCATGGTGACAGCTCCCGGCATCGCCTTCCTGGGCATGCCGATGGTAAATGAGCACGGGCGCGGCACGCGCGTCACCATGCGGGATCTCGCTGAGCAAGGGATAACCCCGGCAGTCCAGGACGTGATGGCCACCGTGCCCGGCCAGGGAGAGCATCTGGCTGCCACTGTCGCATCACTTGCCAAAGAGATGGACGTGAAGCCGACCGAAGAGGCAAGGCACGTTCTGCCGACATGCCTGCGCCGCGTAATCAGCAACCCCAGCCATAGCCCCATGCAAGCGAACGATCGTCGCGGATATGCACCATCTGCAGGGATTTGATGACAGCGACCAACAACCAGGGGGTGATTTATGACAGCAGTACACCTTGAGGGCCAAAGAGCCTTCCTGTTTGATGAGGATGAGCGGCACATTGAAGCGGTAGATGAAAGCTCACCCCTGCCCGATGCCTGCCAGCCTGATGCCCCATTCGAGGAAAAGGCTGCCCTTGCAAAAGAGAGCATTATTCGGCAGTTCAAGGAGGGCAAGCATCTTGTTGTAGGGACCAGCTTCGGGAAGGATTCAAGCGTCTGTAATGCATTGGTCTGTTCAGCAATGCTTGAGGCCAGAGAGCAAGGCATAAATATCCCCACGGTTGTCTTTGCACACTCAATGACAGGTTACGATAATCCCGCAATTGATCAGTACGCTATCGGAGAGATAGAGGTTCTACGCGACTATCTTCGTAAGCATGATTTGCCTGCAAAGGTTGAGGTTCAGGAGCCGACTCTAAGCAATGATTACATGGTCAATATGGTGGGTGGTCGCATGGTCGCTACCATGCCGGGCACTGGCCGGGCCTGTGCGGATATGCTGAAGGTTCAGACGAACCGCCAGCTCAAGCGCCGTTTGAAGTCCATGCTGTCAGGCGAGGTCGTCAACGTCGTGGGGAAGCGGTGGGACGAGAGCGCCGCCCGTGCGAGCAACATGTCTGCATCCGGGGAGAGGCCTGACGTCCCAGTGGAAGTTAATGGTGAGAAGCTGCTTACGCCAATCGCACATTTCACGATTGATGATATCTGGATGATGGTCGGTATGGCCAAATTGGCCCGAGAATCAGACACTGCGGCTGCCTATGAAACCTACACCGATTTTGAAGCAATGACCCAAACTTATCGTGACGGTAATGGTGGCGATTGTATGGTTAATGCCTTTGCACATGGCAAAGCAGGCTCTACTTCTTGCGGGGCAAGATTTGGATGTTGGTCATGCACTCAGGTGGAATCTGACCGCTCAATGGAGAATATGGTAGCAGAAACTCACCCTCATTTTAAGAACCTTCTACACATCAGACAATACATACTTGATCATCACTGGAATCCCGATTATCGACGCTGGTTGTCACGTGAGCCAAATGCTCATGGCGAGCTGACTATTGAGCCTAATGCCTATAGTCCTGAGTTCTGCAGGAACCTCTTGAGGTACATCATCACTGCCCAGGCAGAAGAGGAAGAGCGAGCAATTGATGAAGGCACTGAGCCGGCGTTCGAGATATTCAATGAGCGGAAATTGGTGGCAGTTCAGGCGCTCTGGTCTCGATATGGCTACGGGGAGCCGTGGGCTGCACTCAGCGACTGGCATGACATCTATACCCATGGGAAGCGGTACTTTCCGGAACCCTGCGAATCGCCGGCTTTGCGAGAGGACTTCCCGAAGGTGGGCAAGGCACGCCTTCCGCTGACGGTCTTTACCGGGAGCGATGCCAGCCAGCTGCGCAGCCCCGTCCAGGGATTCGCCAGCGAATGCATGCCCTGGGACTCAGATGACATTGACCCCCGCCCGGAGGTTGATACCCGAGTGCCCCTGAATAGCGATACCGTTTTAGATGTCGATGCCGAAGGGGCCGAGATGTTCGTTGGTATTGCTGGCCCCGACATCCTTGAGAAAGTTAGGGCCCAGGACCCTCTGACGCGGCTCAAGCAGACCGAGCCAGAGGCCTACGAGGTCTTCTCGAAAGCCAACCCGCTCCTGATGCGGCGCATGGAGGGTGAAATTCGGGAAAAGTACAGCACGGTAGGCACCCGCCCTTCGGATGTGGTCCGAACCATGCTCAATTACGGGTTCCTCGAGGTGCGCGAAGGGGATCGCGGCTCATGGGAGCAGATGTTGACCGTCGCTGACAGCCTGAGCTGGCACCAGCTGACTGGGATCATCGACAACCCTGAGGCCTTGCACCAGCTGGCAAGGAGTGTCGAGCGGTATGGGGGGCGTAAACTGCCCGAGCACCTCAACGAGGCTGAAGCTCTTCGGCAAAAGGCCCATGCCGAGGCGAACGGTCGTGTCGTCCCCTTCAGGAACAGCTCACCGGCCCGATCTTCAGACAACCAGGAGCTTCCGGGGATGTAGGCATTTCCCTATTCCTCCGTGTCGGTATGCGACCATAGCCGCACCCTTCACCGATACGGAGCATATGCATGATGGAACCAGTTCACGGCCGGCGTGCGTCAGGCGATCACGGCAACACTGAGCAGATAGAAGTGCTTGGGCGCTGGATCGACGGCATCCTGAAGGAGCAGCGGTCATCCAGGCGCTGGAAAATTATCACTCGCCTGATAATGCTCGCGATTCTGGCAGCCTTCCTGACGGCTTACACCCTTCTCCTGATCAAGGGGCCTGCGTTTTTCATAGGCGGCGATGAGGCATCCAGTGAGGCCCATATAGCTGTGGTGCAGGTGCAGGGGCCAATCACCAGTGATGGCCAGGCCAGCGCCGACCGGATCATATCCGGGCTCCGCGGCGCCTTTGATTCCGATTCTGCTGAAGCTGTCGTCCTGCGAATCAATAGCCCGGGTGGTAGCCCGGTGCAAAGCCAGCGGGTCTACCAGGAGATCCTTCGACTCAAGTCGGAAGGCGGCCAAGGTGGGATAAAGCCGGTATATGCCGTAATCGAAGACATTGGTGCCAGCGGTGCTTATTACATCGCCGCTGCGGCCGACAACATCGTGGTTTCTCCCTCAAGCCTCGTTGGCTCCATCGGGGTAATCCATGCTGGGTTCGGGTTCCAGGGTGCACTGGACTCCCTCGGGATCGAGCGACGAGTCTTTACAGCAGGCGAGAACAAGTCGTTTCTGGACGCCTTCAAGGATGTCAGCCCGGAGCAGCGAGATTTCTGGCAGGGGGTGCTGGAGACCGTGCATAGCCAGTTTGTGGCTGACGTGAAGGCGGCGAGAGGGGATGCGCTGATCGATGATCCTGACCTGTTCAGCGGGCTGATCTGGTCAGGGGAGCAGGCGATAGAAAAGGGGTTGGCTGACATGACCGGTGACGCCAGCTGGGTATCACGGGATTTGCTGGATGGCGAGCACCGCCTGGTGGACTACACACCCAAGGGATCTCTGTTTGATCGGGTGGGGCGGCAGTTCGGGGTTTCCGTCGCCGCCGCTTTAGGCCTTGAGACCTCGCATACCCCTGTCATGCTCTTGCCCGAATAGCGTCCTCGAGGGGGCTTCGGCCCCCTTTCCCTCTTCCCTCAGCCGCGCCGGGTGATCTCTGCGACGCGTGCTCGATCAATCGCTCGCTGATAGCCCGCCAGGCTCTCTTCTGGCCAAGGGAGGCCGTGCGTCTCACAGAGCCTCAGGATTTCTTCTCTCGCTTCCTGCAGGCTTTCCCTTAGCATCACCAAGACATCCCCGTTTGCCGACTCACTGCCCGCCTCTGCGGGATTGAAAGCCCCGGGTTCTGGAGTGCTGCGATCAGATGCCGGCCGTTGCCGGGTCTCGGTCAGAATCTCTGTATCGCCACCACTCTTTTCGACCAGGCGATTGGCAGCAATCTCGGGGAGGTTGCGGATATCAAACACTGTGTCAGCTTTGGGTCTTGCTAGCGCCCGATCGTTCTTCTCTTCTCTCTCAAACCCACCTTGCACGATAGAGATGCCATCACCCAAGGAGACGCCATCGTCGCTGCCTTTGGTGCTAGCAATCTTTCGCCCGGCCAGGAAGTAATACTCTGCCGGCTCGCCCAGGAGGCTAGGCGTTGCTTTACACCTAACTGTGAGTCGATCCTGGGGTGTTCCGTCTTCCCCGTAGACATCCATGCAGATAAACCTGACACGTTCCTCTTCGCGGATGGGAAACACCCAGGCCTCGCCATTCCATTTTCCACCTATCGCTTTTGCAAGCTTTGGCATGTACGGGTTGTAGGGGCTGGTGAGGTACAGCGCATCTTGCTGATTGTCTACGGTGATATCCACGGTCATGGTTCTGGTACTCCGTTTCTTGTTGGCGCCAGTCATCGAGAGGAGCTTCTTCCACTTCGGGGCTAGGTCAATGGTTTCCTCCCCTCCACCGCGGGCTTGGCGTGTCTGAAGGTAGTGGTGTGCCAGAAGCCCTCTTATGACCGTATTGCCGTGGCTATAGCTTGCCTCGCCGACAATGGCCTGGTGGTAGTGGGCCACGGGATGCTGGGGATCAGAAGCAACCTCCAGGAAGTAGCGAACGGCCAAGGCGGTCTGCTTCGGGGCTCGCACACGCAGGTCATCGCAAAATGCGACGATGCCGGCGGGATTCAGCTCAGGACAAGATGTCATGAGTAACCTCGATTTTGTGGGTTACTGACAGCGTACCAAATAGCAGGTGGGCTATAGGGTGGAGCAATGGCCAAGAGTGAGATGCCTCTTGATTTTCAGGCTAGATGAGGGGCTTGTGGGCAGTATCCACAGAACATGTGGTTAGGTCTGTGGGTAAATCCGTGTGAAGTGAATATAACACATTGATGAATCTAAGTTTCTAAGCGACCGGCCCCCGATGGTCATTTTTTAACCGGCCAGCGGGGGCGGGTGCGTATCAGCTTGACCCTTTTGACGCTTGGCTGCTGCCGAGGCCGCCTACCATGCCTCGCGCAAGAGGACTTTCGGGCGTTGCCCGGCGAATAGCCACGGCTTCTTCAGGTGACCCCGCCAGCTCGCGGAACATGCCCATCGAGCCGAGGAGCGCCGAAGATTCATACGGGACAAAGACCTGCTCGCCATCCTTCGCCATGTTGGGGAGGGAGTCGATGTAGCTCTGGCCGAGCAGATAGCCGACGACGGTTTGTTTGTTCTGCTCAGAATCCCCCAGGGCTTCGAGCACGAGCTGAGCGCTCCAGGACATATCGATCTCCAATCCGAGGTCCGTTCATTCTACCCTTTCCGGGGTGTGCTTTTGGGTTTCTGGCGCCCTTCTCCTTCATCACCGTCGCGGGGTCGGGCTTTCAGCTCATGGGCGAGGTTTGCATTCGTTTCCACCTCTTTCTCTAGCCGTGACTGCAGATCAGCCTTTGCATTCTCATGGTCGCTGCATTCTCTCTGCAGCCTTATCACCTGCACCGTAAGCTCATTTGCCTTTTCTTCCAGCCTTCTAACTTGTGCTGTCTCATTTTTCAGCATTTCACTACGTTCGGCGATGCGCTCGCGCAGATCGACTTCTAGTTGCTCCAGGCGAGCAGCCCTCTCCTTCAGCTCTTGGTGCGCTGCATTCAGTGCGTCACGCTCTTCTTTGCCCCTCTTGTGAGCCTCCTTGAGCTCCTTGTGCTCTTCATTTAGCCTGTTCAGCATCCCCTGCGTGTTAACCATCATTTCTTTGCGATCGAGCGCGGCCTTCTCTAGCAAATCCACTCTTTTGGATTTCCTGTCTCTTTCCCGGGTCAAGTCCTCGACCATTTTCTCGAGGCGTGCCATCTCGTTGCGAGCCCAGTTGCGGTTGAATCGCGTGGTATCCAACTCAGTCTGGATCTGTTCGTTCCTATAAGCGAGCTGACGGCATTGCTCCTCAAAGCTGTCGATCAGCATCATCGAGCTCTCGAGTTCGGCAAACGCCTTTCTTCGGTCTTCCTCCAGCTTGCTCCTCTCTTGAGCCAGGTCCGCCTCAGCCTCTTCTCGGGCTCTGCGCCATGCATCTCGGGCAATTCGCTCTGCCGCCCTCAGTAATTCAGCGGGCGGCTCCGATTCCTCCTGGGCATTGCTGCTTGCCGTCTCCTCCTCCCACTCCCGCCGGAATCTGGCAATGGTGGTGTAGGAGCCGCGGCCCAGGATGTGCCTCAGCCTGGTCACAGAGGGTGCCTGCCCGTTGGCCACAAGGGTTTCGCAGGCTTCTATGACTGTGCTTTTGGTGATGGCCGCGGGCCTGGGCATGGCGTTTACCTCATTTCGTAGTTTCGTAGCGCAGCACTACGTATTAGCTTTAGGACGCCTCAGAATGGGCTTTCATGGCATTGTAGCAGTGTAGCTACGGAACTACACCAGTCGAATATTGCCCCGCCTATCCCTATTTTCACCCACCACGTTGGTACGATGGATAGACAGGTGCTCGCCACATCGGCATGCACGCCACCGGTTAATGCGAGGTTGCCATGAGGCCTACGGAGCAACAGACCGCCATCGTTGATTACGGTGTGCAAGGCCGTGACATGAAAGTCGAGGCCCTGGCCGGCAGCGGCAAAACCAGCACGATGGTCATGTTGGGGGAGGCGCTGGCGCCACGTAGGGGGCTGTATTTGGCGTTCAACAAAGCGATCGCCCAGGAGGCACAGCGGAAGTTCCCCTCCTCAGTGCGAGCGTGCACCGTGCACTCGCTGGCATTCCGCCAGGTGGGGAAGCATTACGCTCACCGAATCGAGGGAGGTGACGCCGGCCGCCTGACCCCCATGAGGCTAGTGCACCACTACCACTACTCCAGCCTTGGCGGCATCACACCCCTAACGCGTGCAGGGTTGGTCAAATCAGCGGTGAGTACTTACCTGAACAGCGATGATCTCGAGGTGGAGTCAAAGCACCTGCCCTGGGCAGAACTCACTCGCATCAGCTTTGCCCGGCAGTGGTCGCCGGCGGATGTGGATGCGGTCGGTGAGGCGCTGATTTCCGATGCGCGACGCTTGTGGTCCGACATGCTCAGTGAGCACTCCGGCCTGCCCATGTCTCATGACGGCTACCTGCGGCTCTTCGTTGACTCCTCGCCCGACCTTGGTGTGGACTTCATTACCCTTGATGAAGCCCAGGATGCGAGCGACAGCATGGTTCGACTCCTGACCGGTCAGAGCTCTCAGAAAGTGCTTGTCGGGGACAGGTCACAGCAGATTTATGGCTGGCGCGGGGCAGTCGACGTCATGCAGCGACTCGACATGCACACCATGTACCTTTCCCAAAGCTTCCGCTTCGACAACCGCATTGCCGGCGCTGCCAATGAGGTCCTTCGCCATCTGCAGAGCCCGGTGCTGATGCGCGGGACTGAAGCGGATCGATCGGGGCTGGCCGGCCGCGCCCTCCTCTATCGCACCAACGCGGGCGTCTTTGGCGCTCTCATGAGTCGAGGCATCGGCCGCCACCGGCAGAAGGCCTATGTTGAGGGTGGTGTTGGCGACCTCAGGAAGATGCTGGATGCCGTGGAGCAGCTCCAGCGAGGCCAGCCCACGATGCAGCCAGACTTCATCGGCTTTGCGGACTGGGATGAGGTTCAGGAGGCTGCCGAGTCCTATGGCGCCCCACCGGAGCTCAAGCTAGTAGTGAAGGTGGTCGAAAAGTACCCGATGACCAAGCTCCGCTCCGTGCTCCAGGATGCCGACCGCGTAAGAGAGGGAGAGGCAGATGTCGTGATCTCGACGGCGCACAAGGCAAAGGGGCGCGAATGGGCGGAAGTTGGCATCGGGGATGATTTCCAGCTCCCCGAGAAGAACCCCCTCACTGAAGAATCGCCGATGAATCCCGAGGAGAGCCGGTTGAACTATGTGGCGCTCACCAGGGCCCAGCGCCAGCTCTATGGCGCAAAGGAGATGGTCACCTCGTATCTTGCGCGCAACAAGGTGGAGTCTCAGCTAAGTGAGATCAACGCCCTTCCTGCTGCAGAGCGGGTAAGCCGAAAGCTTGGCCTGGCGCCAGGGGTTTCGAGCTCCCCGGACCGGCTTGAGAAATTCTTGGCCCACCTGGATGACGAAGAGCGTGAGGCGTTTGGGGGGACAGCCAAGACGATGCTTCGCCGGACCGCGCCAGCACCTGGCTTATAGGCAAAAGAAAGCCCCGCCGGGGAAGGCGAGGCAATAAGGGAGCAAGCCATCCATGGCGAGCAAGGGGACTGAAAGGGAGATTTCAATTCATGGCCAATATTACGAAACCCCATTTCTCGTGTCAACACCAGTCTTTGCTTTTCTTCTTCGCCCGGCGGCGCTCGCGTATCCTCCCGACCACCCAGTGGGCGTAGATTGCTGAAAACACGACGGTGATGGACGCGAGAATCACCAGGGGGAGCGCGACATCCTGATACATGCGGGAGTTCTCCGGCGGATGAGACCCTTACATCGTAGACCACTCGGCCTATCGGAGGCCTAGGCCTACCCCAGCCAGCCAATGAGCTTCTCGTGCCAGAAGTTAAGCCCGATCGCGACGGGGTAAAGCAGGATTGCCCAGGCAATGAGTTTGTAGGCAGCTTGTTGCATGGCTTATCCCTCCTCGGGTGTTGGTATGGGGTGTCGATAGCCGGCACCGGTGCTCGAGCTCTCCAATCAGGACTGCCACTACCCGCGACTCTCCACTGGTGCTGGAGGTTCTGGGCAGATATGGCGCCAGCACTAGCGGGCTGTGGCGGCCTTAGCCGAAGATCATGACCCACAGGCCAGTCACCAGGCCGCCCATAAGAAGCACGCCGATCGCCAGTGAGGTAACCGCTCCCACGATATCCTCGAATCGACGGCCTGCCCGGTGGCGGCGTATATGCCGGCGTAGCTTTCGACGCAGCTTTTTGGCCGGCATAGCCTCGAAGCGCTGAATTTCTTGGGGATCTAATTTCGGCGACATGGTGCTGATCTCCTCGCTTGCTCTGTATTGCTGCCTGACGTGAGCCTGGGACCAGGGGATCAGTCGTGCTCACCACGTCCTGACTCTTGATCTCGGGTTGGCTTGATGCCACCAGGCCTTGGGCCGGTCGTGTTGCTACCTGCAGCGTGGCATCGCTAACGCCCAGCCTTGCCATGGTGTCCCGGGTTAGCCTGGCCAGCTGAACCAGGCGTTCGCGCAGACCAAGGTAGATCACCCCGCTTTTGGCGTGCAGCTGGCGAATCAGCCCGGCCACATCGTCCTGTTCGGCGAAGCGCGTGCTGGTTCCCTTGATGCTGACCTGCGTCACGTGAGCCATCGACTTGCGCTGCCAGCCTTCGTCATCGGCCCCGCTGAGCCCGATCTGGCTCAAGCTGCACTCTTCCGCAGGAACGATCTCATTCAGGGAGGCGAGATCCTCGAGCCAGAGCTGCACGTTCTTCAGCTGACCCAGGACGCGCATCTCTTCTTTCAGGATGTGTCTGCCCTGCTTGGGAGTGATGATTTCCTGGTTCATGGCGAAGCGCAGGACCTCGTGCACATTCTCACGCCCATAGTCCTGGCTTTCGAAGTGGCAGATGCTGAGCTTTTCTGATTCTCGCTCCTCCATCAAGCCTTCGTCGGCATTGAGGATTCGGTTCATCTGCATCCCGGTAAGAAACCTGGGGAGAGGCACAGCCAGGATGGCAGCCTCTGGAACGAAGCACGGCTCGGCGGTTTCGCTCAGCCGGGTGTATGCCACATCGATGTGCCAGGTGAGAAGGTTCATGCGCAACCAGGCCTGCTGCGGTATCCCATTCTTCGTGCGGAAGAATGGGGATGGGTACAGGTCCCACTGGCCAAAGATTGCCGAGAAGGTGGTAGTCATCCTGGGTTTGATCTGGATAGGCATGCTCGCTCGCCCCTTTGCTATGTATTTGTAACTATATATAGCATAAGAGCTCGGATACGCAAGCGCAACCTTGCGAGAGCTTCGCTTTGGTATCATGAGAGAACACACTTCCAGGAGAAGGCGAATGCCTGCCCGCCCCCTACCCTTTGCCCCGCCTCTGAATGCCACGACTCAATGGCGACGACTTACCGGCTTTCAGGTCCGTCAGTGGCTTAGGCCTTCGGGCCGGCTTGCCCAGGCATTGGAGCGCCAGCTGGCGCGTCTTCCATGGGCGGATCTTTGGCTGGCGGCCTGGCACGGGAAGCTCAATGCGCACTGGGCGTTCTGGGGGTTGTTTGTCTCCCCGTTGTTTGTGCTGTCATTGGTAACAACACAGCTGGGCGGCATAGGCCTGCTGGTGATGGATGTCGTGTCTGTCATCTGGATGGTCTTCGCCTTTCTACTCGTGTGGCGATCGGGTGCAGGTCATACCGGCTGGGGGGTGACACCCGTTCTCTACCGGGTTGCCATGATTTCCTTCCTGCTTCCGCTCGTTCTCATGCTGGTCGGGCTGGCGCTTTCTTCGTTGGCGTGAGGTTGGCGATGCTGAGAATCCATGATTTGGACAGGATCCGCGGTGAGGCGGCTGAGGCTTCACGAGAACTTGGGGCGCCAGCGCCCTCTCCCTATCCGCCCTTCACCTGGGAAGATCGCGCCTGGATGGACGGTCTTTACGACTTCGCCAGTGCGGGCACCTCGCCAGATACGCAAGACGCTGAAGATTCAGCCGGCGCGCGAGATCCGCGTCCGCCCGGCTGGGGCCCTGGGACCGAAGATGAGCAACTCTCTCTGTTCTAGCAATTCGAGATATCTGATGATCCAAGATGTGCAAAGCCAAGCTGTTCCAGACCTCGAGGTTCTTCGAGCGGAACTCCTTCGCGACTCTCGCTTCCTGGGGGTCCACCAGGCTGCCTGGGGCATTACGCTGGGAACCCTAGGGTTTGCTGGTGCCTTTCTGGTCTCTTCCGCCCCCTTGTGGTCATGGCTGGCTTTCTCGGTCGGTGCTTGGCTTCTGGTGGAGTTCGCCTTCCTGCCGCGGCGACGGGAGGCGAAACGTCTGGCCGAATATCAGCGACGGCAAGAAGTGGCCCGAATCGCCATCGCGCGGGGTGTCCCCCTCAACCAGGTGGGCTGATCCCGGCACCGGCGCCAGCCTCTACTGCGCCAGCCGCTACATTGGCGACATCTGCGAGCGATACTGGAAGTCGCCGCTTGTGGGGTACTCCCCAAACTCACGCTCAGCCCTCTCCGGGACCAACCCTTTGCTGTGGCGCATCGCCTCGATCGGGGTCACCTTCGGCGGCAGGTGGATGGGCTCTTCCTGCAGGACTGCGGCCAGGGCGGCTCGCTGCTCCTGGTTGGCCGTGACCCGGGCCTTCATGATCTCAGTAGCCCCTGGTGCGCAAGCCTCCCACCAGAGGTCGTGTCGACGGCTGTCTTCCTTGAGTGCCTGGCCAAGGTGTAGGCGTACCTTGCGCTCCAGGGACTCCAGGCTGATCGGCTGGTCCAGTGCTTGAGCTTCGTCATCGAGGTTGCAGTGCATTGTTCCCGCCATGCAGATCAGAGATGAGAGCTCGTAGCTTTCGTCATTCACATCACCGGTGGGCACCGGGCCCAGCATGGCCTCCGGCATGAGGTGCTGGTGGCGCAGGGCGTTGAACCGACGCAGGTCTGCTGGCGCGAGGCTTTTCAGGTCTCCCTGGAAATTCTCCAGGCGCTTCAAGGTGTCGAGGAAGAACGGTTGATCATCACCTGGCAAGGTAAGGCGCGTCAGGGTGCTGATCTCAGTCACGTTGGGGGTCACTCCCAGCCAGTCGTGCGCGGTTCGGTTGGGGATCAACCCGCCGGGTGAGGTGTCTGGCTCCCCCTGGAAGCGCTTCATCAGCTGGGTTCCCTCCAGAGCCTTGCGGAAAGCGCCCACCTGCTCCCTTGGGACAAACACGCAGGTTGGCCGAGAGTCATCCCCCGGCGTGATGCCTATCTGCATGTCGGCGATCCGGATCAACGTGAGCTCGCCGATCTCTGTGTCCCAGCACTCGATCGCATGCTCACCGCGGTCGGACAGAGCGTCGAGGGCCGCGGCGAACTTCGGCAGCTCGAGGTTATCGTCCCGCGGGCTGGGGCAGACCTTCCAAGCGCTGTCATCCTCGCTCCAGCAGCCGTCTTCCGGTGTCTGGGTGTCCAGCATCTTCCCGCCGGCGTTGTGAGTCAGCACATCGATTTCCCAGGCCCTGCCGCGGGACCGGTCATCCAGTGCTGCCAGATTGAGAATGGCGGGAATCACCCGGGGGTAGGCATGGTGGCCGATCTCCCCCGCTTTCGGCAGCGACTCATAGCCACGAATGGCAATCTCGGCCCAGTATGTCCGGGGAATGCGGTCGGCGCTGGCCATGACGGTCTCCTGTATCAAGCTGTGGGTGCTTGCTTTAATACAGGGGTCAAATCGCTGAGATTGCGGTCGCGGACTGGATGCAGGAGGGACGTTTGGGCAGCTGGAAGCAAGTGAAGTCGACGCTGGCGCTCATTTCGCTGATCGGGCTGATGGCTGGCGCGGGGATCGTTGTGCTGGCCAGAATCTCGCTACCCGCGGTCACGGGCTCTGGACATTACAGGAGGGCGGGCTGCGGACTGTGAAAAAATGATCTAGCTCACCGCAAATCGCAGGCGTTTGACCCCTGTATAGAGGACAGACGCATACTGAGAGGAGCCCGGCCATGTCATCCCTGACCTATCGCGACACTCCCGTCCCAGACTCGGTGCTCGAGTTCGTTGGGGAGGGGATTGGTTTCATCGCCTCCAACTGTGACGGCGCGAAAGAGGTGGACGGCGTCGGCTTCTCCAAGGCGCACGCCGGCTTCGGCAAGATGCTGGCCATGCTGCCGGCCACGATAGTCGAGCAGGATCAGGAGGTGTTCGAGGCCAGCGCCGACTTGCTGATGGCCTACCCCCGCCAGGTGCAGGCCTTCGCCGGCATCGACCTGGATCAGCACCCGGACTGGAAGTGGCTCAAGGAGCATGGCGCCGGCGGCAACAGCTACACCAACCTCCCTGAAGGCCGGATGGTCCTCTCTGAAAACCCGGACTCCCCGATCGGCTACAACGTCAGCGTCTTCCTGCGCAACAAGCGCCAGCTCGAGTACCTCGACCAGCTGGGCCGTATTGGAGAGGCGGTGGGCGCCTACGAACATGACGATGGCCACCGCTTTGTTTTCACCGAGCCTGAACAGCTGCCGGTTCTGATGGCCCTGATCGAATCCCGGCTGGCTGACGTCCTCCCCCCAGAGGATTTGGAGCACATCCCTGTGCTTTGTGATCGTCTCAAGGCGGCCGTTGGCCGCGGCGACCTCCCTCTGCAGTGTGAGCCTGGCCAGGGAGTGCAGGACCCTATCGTGGTGGCCCCGGACTTTGACGCACTCAAGTCAGGGCGGGTCGTCATGACACTCGACACCCCCTATGACCCGCACGTCGTGAGTGTGGCCCGCTCCAGCGGCGGCAGCTGGAATCGCAAGGCCAAGACATGGGAGTTCAAGGCCAAGGACGAGGCTGGGCTGCTAAAAAGTCTCGATGGCTTAGAAGCTGCCCTCGGGGGCCGCCTTGCCCTGTTGAGCGCCAGCGACTGGGACCACGCCCTGAACGAGACTCGCGCGTTCGATGAGCTGGTGCTGCCCGGCTTTGACGAGACCGACGATGCCATGGCCCGCCTGGTAGGGCCTTACACGGAGATGTTCGTGTTGGCGCGGGAGCAGGCCGGCGCCGCGGCGGAAGCGGCAGAAGCCGCCGGCGAGGACCCCGCAGCCCCACCCAAGGACGGTCCCCGCGCTCGCCTGGTGACAGGGCATCAAGGGAAGATCATGGGCCGCGTCCACCTGCCCTATGACTATCGCGACCTCAAGGATGAGCTGAAGCCCCTGGGGGCGAGGTTCGACTGGGACGTGAAAGAGTGGATCCTGCAGGTCAACGATCAGAACCTCGAGGAGCTCAAGGCCCTCCCGATTCACTGGGAGACCCCGCTGGACGAGTTCTTCGCCGAGCGTGAGGTTCCGCCCTTCGGTTATCTCGAGCTGCGTGGCGACCACCAGATCCGCCTCGATGCGCCCTACCACCCTGGTCTGGTCGACTTCATTCGCAACGAGATCGCTCGGGTCGACAAGGCCTTTGATGGCGCCACCAAGACCTGGACCTTCCGCGCCAGCACACCCGAGGTGGTGGAGCGTGTGAAAGAGCTGATGGGGGAATTCCGGCTCAAGCTGCGCTACCCGGGCGAGGAGTCGATGAGTGACGCCGATGCGAACCGAGAGCTGGACGAAATGAGTGCTGCCCTTACTCGGCGCCTGGACTCCTCCTATGTCGCGGACTCCTCCTATCACGTCGACGGCATCAAGCTCGACCTCTTCCCTTTTCAGCGGGCCGGTGTTGGCTACATCAAGGATTTCGGCAACACGCTGGTGGCAGACGACTGCGGCCTGGGTAAGACGCCCCAAGCCATTGCCGGCCTGATCGACCATGAGGCCTTCCCTGCGCTGGTGGTCTGCCCCTCCATCGCCCGACTCAATTGGGAGGGTGAGTTCCAGAAATTCACCGACCAGGTGCCGGCCGACCAGATCGCGGTCCTCGGCATCGGGTCGCCGGCCCAGAAGCGTTACAACCTCGAGAAGGCCAAGACCGCCAAGGTGGTCATCGTCAATTACGACATCCTGAGCAAGCACGCCGAGGAGCTCGTGCAGATCCCCTTCAAGGGCGGCGTGATGGATGAGTCCCACTACGCCAAGACACCTGACGCCAAGCGCACACAGGCCTCAAAGAAGGTGATGGCCGGGGAGAACATGAAGCTCAAGCTGCTGCTCTCGGCGACCCCTTACATGAATCGTCCCAGTGAGCTGATCCCGCAGCTGGAGATCCTGGACAAGCTCGAGGCCGTGGGTGGCGCGGGCTACCTCAAGTCGATGGATCATGCGGGCCCCGAGGCCCTCGAGCAGATGAACCGACGCCTGCGTGCGACCTGCATGCTGCGCCGTGAGAAGCGCGCCGTGTGGGACGAAATGCCGGACGTGCTGGTATCCAACGTGCCCTGCACCCCCTCCAAGGCGTATCTGGATGCAGAGGCCGAGCTGGCGCATCGCATCATCGACCAGGCGCTGAATACCGCCGATGCCAAGATGCTCTCTTCCCTCCCCAGCCGGATCGAGAACGGTGACGATGTCTGGGCCACTTGGGTCTCCCGGCATGGCGCCAGCAGCTTTGGCGACCGCCAGAGCGCGCACTTCGAAGAGATTGCCCGTCTGCGCCATCAGCTGGGCCAGGAGAAGGCAGGCTCGGTTGTCGAGTGGCTGAAGAACTTCCGCGACTCTACGCCGAAGGAAGAGAAGATCGTGCTGTTCGCCTACCACAAGGACGTACAGGAGGCCCTGTACGAAGGCGCCAAGAAGCTGGGAATGAACCCGGCCTGGATTGGTGACCAGGAGGCCAAGTTCCGGAAGGCCGAGGAGAACCGGTTTCAGAAGGGCGACGCCCGGGTGTGCATCGCGACGATGAAGGCCGCACGGGAGAACATCACCCTGACCGCCGGCTCCCACTGCATGTTCGCTGAGTTCGACTACTCGGGCGGGGTCATGATCCAGTGCCGCGACCGGCTGATCCGCATCTCCCAGCAGGCCGCCACGGTCAACGTCAACTTCGCCATGATGCGCGACTCGCTCGACGTGAACATGGTCGAGAACATCCAGGAGAAGATGGCGAAGATCACCAAGGGGCTCGGTGATGGTCATGCCCAGGACGGCCTCTCTGCGGAAGGCGCCAGCGGGGCCCTGGAAATGCTGGTTAGCCGCTATGAGGACTACCTGCTCGAGCAGCTGCCGGCGGCTATCGCTCGCGCCGAAGAGCTGTCTGCCCGGATGAATGGCACTCGCCCCGGTGTTCGTCCCGCCCCATCAGCGCCAGCAGAGGCAGAGAAACCCGCCGCCATCAAGGCCGACGAGCCGGATGACGGGGAGATTCCTGCAGCGCTGCGTGCGCTGAGCCAGGGTGACACCCCACAGGAGGGCACCCCTGATGAGAAGCCCTCGCCGGTGACGCCCACCAAGACCAAGACGCCCTCTCCCGAGAGCGAGACCCCGCGAGATCAGGAGACTCCCCCGGTTCGCCCTGGCTCCACCTTGGATTTCGGCTTTTAAGATCGGCCATTTTGCCGGCTCCCGAAGGGGCCAACCCTAAACTGTGGTGACAACCTCAGTCGTGATAACCCCTTCGGGAGGGAACCCACATGTCAGCGTCCAACCCACGTATCGATGCCAGGCTCTTCCACAGCGAACGCCCTACCTTGGCGGCGGCCTTGATCGAGCAGGGACGGACCCAGCTGGGGAGTCTCGACGCGGTGGCCGAGCGTTGCGGGGTGTCCCCCCAGTACCTGCGCATGCTGCTCAACCATCAGCGCAAGCCGTCGTATGCAATGCAGGTTTGCCTGGAGCAACTGACGGCCCCGACCTCTGAGCGGTTCGTTGAGGTGGATGCAGTGAAACACTACCGGGCTCACCCCTCCCATGTGCTGGCGCACATCACGCGAGCCGAGTCCGTGTGTCCCTACGGAAGCTCTCTTGCCAAGGTGTGCGGCGTCTCGCGCCAGTACATAGGTGCACTGAAAAAGGGGCAGCGGTCTATCCGCTACCCCTTCCAGGTTCTCCTTGAGGCCGTCTACGCCGACCGGTCGCAGATCGACGGATCAGGCGACTGAGGGTGCCATGGCGGTGCGCTGAGAGAGGCGCACCATGAAAGCGTTCAGCTCCTTCTCAAGCTTCTCGTGACACCCCTTCGGCGCCCATGCCGGGACATTCCCGCAATAGTAGGCCCAGACCTGAGCCAGCAGAGCCAGACGCTTATCGACCGCTTCGAGCTTGGCGATATTCGTGCGACATGCCTTCAGGTGGCGTGCCGCTTCCTGAATGGCGACCTCCGGCAATGAGCGGTTGGCGAGGTCATCCCTTGTCTTGGCCGCGGCTTCCAAGCGCTGCACCAGTCCCAGCAGGAGCAGGACGTCGGCCGCCTCGGCACCAGGGGCGCTGGATGGTGACGGCTCCAGAACATGAGGAATGACGATGTGGCGGACCCGTTCGGTATTGAAGCGATGCTGATCGGCATCCGACAGTTGCTGCCAGGCATTGGACTCACGGCCAGGACCGGCCATCCGCATCATCCGATTGACCTGCTCGAGCACACCATCATTCACGGTGCAGCGCGCCAGCGACATGAAAGCGCTAGGTACGCCGCTGAGGCCATCGGTGGCGTCATCGATCAGGATCTCCTCCCGGTCAGGTGACATCGGCTGGTCTTCAGCGCGAGAGAAGAGCTTGACGATGGTGTCCATCTCCAGCTGGTCGAAGGCTTGCCCGCTGACCCCCTCGCGGGTCACCAGAATGTCGTTCGCTTCCGGCAGCCCCGGCATGTCTCGGATCCCCATGGTGATGCCCGCGATATTGAGGATCGCGATGAAGCCTTCCCCTCCCCAGCGATACACCGCAATCGGCCCCTTGTGCTGAGCCGGCATGCGCAGGAGCTGGGCGTGGTCAGCGACCGTCGCCGGCTCCAGGAGCATTCTCAGGGTGGTAGATGCGGCATTGGAGCGAGTGGACTTCGGCATCCACCCCCATCCGCCGTTGTCGTCCTGATAGCAGTGGTATCGAACCTCTCTGCAGGTCTCGGGAAACTGGAAGGGATTGCCTTCCGTGATGGTTAGCGCCCAGGGGGCCGGGGTGTGCTCATGGAGCAGCTGGAGGACACCTCGCATGATGGCGGGGCTCTCCTGGATGATGGCCGGCGGCAGATAGTGAAGGGCCCTGGTGATGAGCTCGGCCCAGCGAGGCATTTCACCCAGCTCGAGGGGTTCAGCACCTCCGGAGGCGGCGTCCATTCCTCGCGGGAAGGGAGCGCTCTTGCTCCAGTCGGTGGTGCCAAGAGAGGGCTGGGGTACATGAAGTTGGCGTGACATGGCTTTCGGCTCCTGAGTGGCAGTATTTCCGTGCTGCCTTAAATACAGGGGCCAAGCTCGAGGATTTTGCGATCAGCGCCTCAAATTATTTCGCGGTAGGTGCGATCCTGCTCCTTCGCCACACTGTCCGCCTGGGTTCTCCCGCCCTTGCGACCGGCACGGATTCTGCCGTTGAGGGGCGCCTTGTAGCGCTGTACTCCGCGAGGGAGAGTCCCGTAGCAGTTGAGGCCTCCGGGCATGTTGGCTTCAACCCGCCCGGTCAGGATGATGAGGTCGTCGGTATCAGTCTCGGCGCCGGTGGCCACGTAGAACCCCACTTCGTCCCCCAGGTGGCCCCGACCTTCGCTGAGGAACAACCGGTGACGTAAGGGGCGCACAAGGTCCCCATCAACCACCTGTAACCAGCGGCTGGCGCATAAGCGATACCGTTCTGCCGGGGAGACCATCTCCACGTAGACGGCCAGCTGGGACATCACGTGCACGCGAATGTCATGCAGCCGCTCCATATGGCCATGCCGATCACGGCCGAGGACGGGCTGCAGATCAGCAAAGGCCTCGCCGAGCTCTTCCCACATGGCGATGTCCCCGCGGTCATCGAGCAGCTCGTAGCAGATCGGGCCATATTCACTGCGGGCCGTATGCATGTCGTCAGCCGGGATGGCCCGGCGGAACATCCCTTCGTTATCTCGCACGGCACACTCCCAATGCGTCTCGAGGTCATGCACCACGGCCAGGGCTACCCAGCCCCGCTCACCCCCGTATCGCTGGCGCGGCTCCAGAAGGACGTCGGCGCACCCGTAGGACAGTAGGGTGAGGAAGGGGCGCAGCGCCAATCCCCGGGTGGTAGTGGCTCCCACCGGAGCGTGGTGTGCCCCGAAGGCTCGCCGCCACAGAAAATGGAGCCCTTGCATGTAGAGCGCATAGGTCTCGGCCTTTTCGATGGAGTCGCGGTAGGCCGGCTGCCCTTCGTCAGCGGACAGTGACGCAGGCAGGCAGTCCGCCACTGCCCCGGTTTCCCAGAGGTGCGCGCCCAGGGCCTCGAGTTCCTCCTGGGTCTCGGGCCGGTACTTGAACAACAGCGCCAGTACGTCGAGTGCTTTGTTCCCAGGGAACACTCGATAAATCTCCTCGCTCGGCTCCAGGTTTGGCGGCGCCAGCCGGGCATCCGCGCGTAAGCGCTTTTGGCGACGCGCCTGGCCTGCAGCGTAATCCACCTCTTCAGCTGTCATTCCCGGGCCGAGGTCCATCAATCTCCGAGTATCCGGGCCAGGAAACTTGATGTGGGGGCGTTTACCCATTTACCCCTCCTCCTTGTGGTTTCATGGGGGTGGCAACTACTAGATATGGGGGCCATTGTCTCAGAGGTGCCGATCGGCGGGCGCATTTTCGCAAATCCCGCGTTTTGACCCCTGTATATAGGGCAAGACCCAATTTCGCGTGAGAAGGTGACCGTCATGGCCAAGAGAGTGGAATCCCCTTACCTGGCTCGAAAGGAAATCGACCTTGATGAGCTCGTGGCTGCCTGCGGCTCCAGGGTGTTTGCCAAGAAGGCGAAAATCTCCATTCACGGGGATGACGATGAGATTTCCGACCATCACGAGGGCGTGTTCCTCTTTCGAGAGCTGGTCGACGCGACCGGCAAAGGCATGGGGTTCGAGCGCATCCTGGATGAGAAGGTCCAACGCTACCCAGACAAGAAGGCTGGTGACAAATACCTCACCGGTGGGGCCAGCACCTCAGGCTTCACGCCGATCGGGTTTAGCTTGAGTGAGCTTCCGCACCTCTCAGGGAAGGTGGTCGTGGTCTGCGGCCTGGCTGATGGCTACCGAGTTCATGAAAGCACCGGCCTCCCGGTTGTCTGTGGGGTGGGCGAGCCGTCTCTGCCCAAGCTGGCGAAAATGATAGACACCGCCGCCAACTGCTTTGGTGAGCGCGCTGACGTCCTGGTGGCCGCGGACAATGACAAGGCAGGGAAAGCCGCCGCCATGCGGACTGGGTATCGCTGGGTGGTTCCGGAAACCCATAAGGACTGGTCAGATGTCTACCGGGCCGAGGGTGCCCACGCCGTCCGGATGAATCTTGCACGGGAGCAGGAGCCGGTGCCGGCGGATGAGCTCCCGGATCGCCTGGCCGAGCTGGGGATCAATATCGGTGGGAACACGAATACCGCCAAAGGGGGTGACAATCACTGGCTCGAGGGACAAGCCTCCGAGGGAGGCCTTCTCCGGCCCGTGACAGTCGAGATTGGCGCGAGGCACGAGATTGATGGCATAGAGCAGTACATGGCACTGCTGGCGCATATTGGTGCGGCCAGCTCCACCACTGCCAAGCGAATCGAGGCCAATAGCCTTGAATCCCACGCCCTGGTGGTCAGCATGCTCTCGGATGGCCTGCTCCCCACCCTTCCGCCAACCGAGCAAGAGCATGCGGAGTCGCATGCAGCGAATGTGATGGACCTTGTCTCCCAGGGGAAGCTCGATGATGTTGAGGTGGTGCTTCGTTCTCCGGTGCTGATGGCCGCTGGCAAGGATGATTCCGGTCGGGCCGCGCTGCGGTTCAACTCTGCCTACGATGAGCGGCTCAAGGAGGCCTTCAGGTCCTGTCGCGGGTACTGGGACAAGGAAAAGCGTGAGTGGGTGGTCCCGGCAGGCAATCAAGCAGACCTCGATGCCGCCCTGGATGTTGCTCTCAAGGCGGCTTCAGGTCGTCTGGTGGTCCAGGAGGTGTCGGGCACCAACGGCGCTCCTGGCTTCATCACCGGGACCCCGGAGCGTGCACAGACAATCAAGGAGGCCGTACTACCGGTCGTTCAGATGGTCTGGGATTCACAGCCAGAGGAGCCGGTTGCTGACGCCCAGGCGAGTGACGGGGCCGTCGAGTTTTCTGTTGGGGAGCAGGGAGGCTGGCCATCCGTTTCGATCGCGGTGCCATTCCAAGCCAAGGAGCTTCGTGAGGAGCTCAAGGCGATGGGCGCCAAGTTCAACGGCAAGGAGAAGGTCTGGCAGCTGGCGCTGCGTGACGAGGTGCTGGACAAGCTGGATGCCTGGAAGGCTAAGACGACCGGACCACAGACAACAGAGATCCGCCAGGCCTTGGAAGTCTGCGGTTTTGGCCATCTCGAGCCCGTGGATCGCGACACCCTCGCTATGTCAGCGCCGTATCATGCTCCGCTGATTGATCGGCTGAAAGAGGGCCTGCCAAGGCTGGCGCGGCGTTTCGACAAGGAATCTAGGGCGTGGCATGTGGATGTCAGCTCTGCTGTCGTTGCCCACGAGCTGCACTCTATTGCGGCTGAGTTCGACCTTCGCCTGCTGGATGCCGGCGGCCAGCCACTACCCCGCGAGACGGGATGGGATGCCATACTTGGTAACGGTGGCGCAAAACCGCAGCAGGGAGCCAGTGAGCATCAAGCAGCCCGCGCCTCGAACAACCCTGCCCCGCGGATGGCTGCGGGAGGCCCAGGGCTATGACGGGATCAGATCAGCGTCAATTAGAAGGCCGAGCGGGACTTGCCGCGATTGGGAGTGGTCGGCTCGACGCCCGGCACCACGACGGCGTGATGGGGTGCCACCACCCGCATGATGAGCGTCTGGCCAATGCGATCGAGCACCTTGCAGAACCCCAGGCGCAGGCCGAGGTTGAGTGCATGACGGCTAATGGCTTCGGGAAGCAGGGGCGATTTGTCCATGAGCTGATAGCGCCCGCGGCTGTCGCTGCGCACTGCAATCTCAAGGAACTCCCTGTCGGTGTCCCCGGAAAAGATCGACAACAGTGTGTTGAGCTCGCCGGAGGCTGGATTCAGAGCCTGGACGTTACGCATAAAATTCTCCGTGCTAGGTTCTTGCCTTGGAAATCGAAACTTCCTGCCCGGCTTGGCAAGGCAATGTCTCCCTTCGCCGGCACAACCATGGTGACAAGTATGACAGGGGAATGCACCTCGGCGTTCAACGATAATTGATCAGGTTTTAACCAAATTAGCCGATCTGTCAGGGCTCAGGATCAACTATACTTAGGACTTTGCAAATGGCAAAACTCGACGTCCCGAATCTCCAGGAAGTGCTTGTCGCCTCAAGCAATTTTCCCGCCGTGCAGGGGTACTACCCGGGGTCCGGACCTGATGGTTCAGGCGAGACAGATGCCCCGGATGGCCCCTTCAAACCCATATCCCCGATGACCTTCGCAGTCGACCACCGTCAGATACCCGCCTATGTGCTCGAAGCGATCACCAGGGCTGAGGCAGAGGCTGGCGGCAATGACCCGGCCGCGCTTGAGAGAGCGCTGCTGAAAGAGCTCGAGGCCATGGGGGTCGATCCTGCCGATGTGGGGCTGGGTGACGGAGCGTCGACAGCAGAATCCGGCAGTGCCCCCTCCGAGTCGAGCAAAGCCGGCGAGGGATCGTCGCCGAAAGCGGGTCAACCTGGGTCCAATAGCCATGGCCTCAATCCCGGCAAGGACTCAACCCCCTCCACGTAGCAGCTCAACGGCCGCCGCCTGCGGCGGCCTTGCCTCCTCTTGCCTGCCCGCATAGAACCGTCGTTTCTTTGGCCCTGCTCTACCGTGCTGTAGACTGCTATCCAAATGCTATCTATTGGATGCAATGCCATGAAACCGATATTAGCCCCGATTGCCGCTGCCATCGTTCTCACCGGATGTGGCCAGGACCTCGCTGACCAAGCTGCTGATGCTTCGGGCTCCGTGCTGCTGGCATGCCAGGGCAACCGGGTGACGAAGGATTATGTGCCAGCCGAACTGAGCTTCCGCCCAGCGAACCATGAAGAGACGAGCTGGTACAGGGAGTATTTTGAAGAGAACCTTGGAGCTGAAGGTTTTCTTGAGTACACCAGCGTTCCTGGCTATTTCGAAAAGCCCCCGGAGGTTCTATCCGAGCGCCCTATTGAAGGAAATACGCTGCCCCACGAGACATATGCGATCTCCTATTACTACGTGGACGATGATTTCTCATTACACCCGATGGATTTGTTTTTCGGAAACTTTCCAGAGCCCATTATCCACAACTCTGCCGGCGGTGAGCTTCAGTTCCCCTACACCGTCTACGTAACAGCTCCGGAAGATGCGAGATACGTTGTGATCCGCCACCACGACTCCCCGATGCCCTGGGAGTACCAGAAGACAGATGGCGATTGGGTCCAGGGTATGGAAGAAGTCTGGTACGCCAGACCGGCCGATCAGTTGGTGCGTGTTGATGGGGAGCGCAGCGCCATTGAGTCTGCGCCTCTTGAGGAGCTGCGAGTCCCCGAGCTCGGTGGCTGCAGGCTGACCTATGCCTGGAGGGATGAGCGAGACGATCTCTATGGCGGTGAAGATGATGAGGTCCGGCTTCGGGATGAGCAGCGTGCGCTGGAAGCGAGCTTCGTGGAAACGCGGCAGCGCTCTGGTGGCCGGATCCCTCAGCGTCGGGTGTATCCGAACGCCCCGGGCATGGCGCAAGCCGACAACCCTAAAAATAAATATTTTGGCTTTCCGTTGGTCGGATTCACGGAAGAAGATGCTTTGGAGGCACTTCGCTCTGGCGAAATAGATGCTGGCTGGAAAGATGGCAAGTGGAACGCCCCAGTATTATGAGGAGGCATCATGAATAGTGAAGGCCATATCAGGGATTACTTTTACAGCCAGTACGGACTTTTGCTGAATGATCAGCAGGCGCGGAAATTTCGTAACATCATCGGCGACATGGAAGGGTTTATCGAGTTTGTTTCTCGTAAGCTTGGTCTGGGCGGTGGCGATGACGGAGAGATTGATGTTAAGTGGGCTCGCCGCGTGCTACCGACATCGGCCTATCCGTCGCTGGAAAAAGATGATGAATCGGCCCTCAGGGAGTGCCGTGCGCCCCAGGATTTCCAGCAGATGGTGCTTGATCCTCTCGAGGCTGGGCGCGAGCAGGAAGCCTACGAGGGCGTGATCGAGTGGTTATCGGCATGTGTGGACGCCACGGGATTAACTACGCTCCGTGGCGCCATGGCCCGTAGGTCCAATGCCAAGATGGAAAAGTATGGGATCAAGCGACCTCGCAAGGGGGGTAAGAAGCGTCAGTCGAAGTTGGATTTCCTGACGGAGGATGCGGGTGAGACCATCGCGCTGGTGCTGGACCGCCTTCGTGGTCCCCAGAGTCAGCAGTTTGCCAGCCGGGTAGGGGATGGTAGCCCGCGTCACGCAGAGATTGTCTCGAGCTTCTCTGAACGCCAGAGCGCGGATGCCGAACACGCGTTCGAGGTAGCCATGCTGGATAGCATGGTGGCACTTGACTCAGCCCAGTACGCGAGGCGCTCAGCAGCACTCAGAGATTGGCTTCTGAGCTGGGCAACAGACGATGGGATGAAATACCTGCGGTCAGCGCTGGTGAACAAGCGCCACCAGGAAAAGCGCGATGGTGAGGTCGTGTTGGTCAGCAAGGCGGATCGGGAGTACCTCGAGACCATCCGAGATCGCTATGGCTACATAAGCCTCAAGGACGCCATCGGCCACGTCGTAGACACTTCACGTAAGCTGGAAAGCGCCAGGTAGTGGCGCTTTCCACTTCCTGAGCCTAGCTGTTGCTCAGTCTCTCCTGGATTAGTCGATCGGCGATCTCGTTCTGCTCTAGCCTGCCCTGCTCGACCAGGGCGGCAGTGCGAGTGGTGAGCATTTTCTTGCGGCGATCCACTTTTTTGAGCGGGGTATCCACGAACGAGACCATGCCATCGAACTCTTCAGGCATCACCATCGGATGAGCCTTCCAACCAGACCAGTCCGCGGACGGGAACCTGATCGTGGGGGGATCCGGATCCATCAGCGACGTATACACGCCAAGAGGTCCCACCTCAGTGATCAGGCTGGGGTCGAGGACCCTGATCATTGGCGCCACTTCGCCGGTGTTGAGCATTGCGGAGAAAACGACGGCCCGAATTGGGCCGTGCAGAACCTCCAAGGCCCCGATGTAGTCATCAATGCGCCAGGGCTCCGCAGCCAGCCGATCGAAGCAGTATTTGTCACCGGTGATGTAGCGCAGAGCATCAGCACTCCGCTTGTCCGTCATCCCGGCGCCAATATAAACCGACTTGATGATGGAGGGATCGCGCCACACCAGGGTCCTGGGGGAGCTGGAGGTGTCAGCTTTCTCAAAACTGAGCTCGCACTTGATGTCGTAACCGACGCCCGGTGGGTCGAGCTTGTCGAGATAGTTGATCTCGGCCTCGATGTGGTAGCGAGCGGTGTTACCGAAGAACAGGTAGACGCCTTCAGGCATTCTATGGCCGTGCTTCTCGGTAAAGTCACACAGGGATCGCGGAGTGGTCGACGCTGGGCCCAGGTGCCAGGAATGGGTCGATTCATCGTAATCTGACGGCTGGCTGGTCTCTGGAAACTCGGGAAATCCTAACGCAGTGGTGTGATAGAGCTTTTTCTGTGAGGTCACTCTGGTTCTCTCCTGCGCCTGGCATGGGCGCCGCTCCGCTGGTCGCAGCTGCGATCCGTGCAGCCTTGCGGTAATTTTGCGGATAATATTTCCCTTTTCTCGTGCATTCTACCATTACCCCGCCTTATTCATGAGACCGGCCTGAAAACGAAGATAGCGGATGGTATCCTCTTGAAAATTCAGTGTGTTCCGCCAAGAACCCGATCCAAGGGAGCCATCCGCTATGGGTGAAAGCCTATCCACCTGGACGCCCTCGTGCAACGGCTCTGTCCGTGTCGAGCTGAGCGGCCACCGCACCACCAGCGACAGCGGCGCTTTGTTG
>Ga0075011_10000219_pt1 | contig 29701 bp, 38 predicted proteins | sample TARM_MetaG_T_14_FD_72354 | JGI IMG/M metagenome (GOLD analysis project Ga0075011, IMG submission 72354) | Freshwater microbial communities from Pennsylvania, USA, analyzing microbe dynamics in response to fracking - TARM_MetaG_T_14 | ecosystem: Environmental > Aquatic > Freshwater > River...
ATTAATTACTACACAAATATAATCATTTCGATTAATTAATAATCATTCGGATTACTAAAATCTTAAAAAAATTATTTTATTCGATTTCTTACTTCTATTGGCACTGACGATGTAGGTACTCCTATTATCTGATGCCCGCAGTTCCACCCACCAGCATAGGACAAGAAATTGCTTTCATTGGTATCTGACTTCATACCATTAGGTAGCCCTGTAGCCTCAGATGTCTTACATTCATGACCATCTATATTGCCTAATAGAATAGTTGCAATCTCACTTTTATGAAAATATCTCTTTTTCACCATATGCACGCAAAACTCACGGCTAGTTTCCTTTAAGCTATTTTTATAGACGAACCATTCATATCCAGCCTCATTGCTCATAATTGCATTGTAGCTTCTTGAAAATGTATTGATTGAATCAGTAGCGATTGTTTCAGCGTATTTCGAGACTAATCCTTTTCCATCCGTTGGCTTTAATGCACTTCTTAGGTAATCTGCCATGTCATTATAACTCCCGCCAGATGTAACATTATTGATTAGCATTTTTCTGATTGGCTGAATTACGTTGGCAGACATACCGCTTTCTGTGAGACCATCGATAACCATTTCAATACTTAATTTTTCAAGCCTTTTAGCATAAGGAGTAGAATTTAAACTAAAATACAACTCTTGAGCCTGTACTACATTATGAAATTCAGACACAAAATCAGATACATCTTTTAGATACTGCTTTGAAAAAATAACTTTTTCAAGTTTCTTGTTAATATTAGATACTATTCTGAGATTATCAATAGTTTGCTTTACGTTTCCTATATCATCGGTTTTCAATTCTTTAATAAGAATCATCATACTCTCTAATATTTTCTTCTCAATAACAGGAATATTACTCCTGAAATCATTCAGAGCATTATTGATGACTTTATCAATATTATCTATCTTCTCCATAACCAAGACTCTTTCTTATTGATGATTTCGCACTATTAACAGATATTACTTCATCAGCTAATTGATACAAGGCCTCCATCTGCTTGTCAAAATCAAGTTTAACAAAATCTTGGTCACGATTCATTGCCTTATTGACGAAAGACATAATATTGCAGCTAACTACATAGTCCCTAGTAGTTACGCCATCATTATTAAGTATTGTCATTTTTTCGTCAATTGTATAGCCATACAAGGGATCAAGATTATATATCATGATAATTTTCTCGGCAATAGATTCATCTGCATTGTACTTTTTGCGTGCATATTCTATTTCCATATCTTTAATTAAAGCAGAGTTGACTTTGCTTGTTTTAGCGGCTTGAATTTCAAGCATCAAATAAGATGAGTCTAGTATATCAAATTTTTCAGGTACATATATTTTCGGCATCATTGATTTCCGATCATCTTTAGAAAGTACGTATCTATATCGATACTCTCCGATGAAATAATAGATGTTATCCATTATCCTAACAAGGTCTTCTGCTATTGAATTAACAAAGTTATTAAGTTCATCTTTATCGACCTCTTTTGCAGTACCAGACTGATTAAGAGGAGTCTCGGCTAGGAATTCCATATTGATTGAGGCCAAAGCTCTGTATATGTGATTTTCCACTCTTTCATCTTGTAACTTAGCTATATCGGATGACTTATTGATGTAACCAATAGGAGGAGTAGGCATTGCATTTTCACCTACACTTTGCGCTCTAATTATGTATTCCCCATATGGAGAAACTGATTTTATGTGACCAGCGCCATTACAGTGCGTACAGCTTTCCCTTGTATTGCTATCTAAACCAGTCCCTTTGCAGTGCGGGCATTCTGTGTTGGTATAGATATACTTCTCAGAATGAATATGCTGGACTATTTCTGCCTGTAAATCTGAATATTCACGTGCAGCCTCATCAAGAGATGGCACCATTGAATCTATCCGGCTCTCATATAATGTATCATTATTAACTCTTTTATGGAAATTACCTCCAACTCTAAACGCAGGTATTCTACCAATTCCATGATCATATACTAGATCAATATCTAAGTCTCCATTTCTTGAGACTTGCTTGTATCGTATAATATGATCTTCAGTGAGTATATAATATATGTCACCATCGTAATAGGTCCTATATCCTGATTTAGACGTATATTTTACTTTATCCGCCGATTTTAGTACTAGATACTCATCCTCTACATAATCAATGACTTGTTGACTGCTAAATACTTCAGCAACAGGCTTCAGATATTCAGAAGTTGACGTTGGCAAATCCTTTATAATTACGGCGACAAAAGAATTAGCATCAAGTAGATATCTCTGTAAAAGCTCAGAAAAAACCCAATTAGTAATAGATGCAAAACCGGGATAGTTTTTTTCGCAATAATCCTCAAGGCTCTCTCCATCTGCAATTATTGATGGTATATTACTCTGATATTGAATACTCCAATCTTGGCTTCTCCTTATCTTTTGCAGAGATGTAATAACCTTTGATATTGGATTTTTCGTAATAGGAACATATATTTGTTTCCTATACTCCTTAATTTCTTCTGGCTCAGAAGGCCTCCTTTTGTATATAAGATCTTCTGGCACAATTCCGCTTGCATGCGTTGTTAACCTTTTTGCGAGTTTGACTGTTAGATCGTAATTCAGATGCTTATTGCGAATTACATTTCTAATCCAATCCGGGGTAATTTCAATCTTTGCCATATCTATAAAACATTAACAGTTACTATTTCTTTGTATAAAATTCTCAAGCATAGTGCATTCTGCCATCACTAAATCATCACATGCAGAATCATCTATATTCTCCCAATCTATTGAATAATCTCCATCTATATCCATCTCAACACCATCTATGAATACATGATCATGTGACAAAGCCAACATAATATTATCATGCACCCACTCAGGCAGAAAGTCAACCTTAAGTTGATACTTTTTTCTTATATCTCTAAAAAGCACCCTTCTCTTTCCATTTGAGTCTGTATAGATTGATTCCTCTTTATTATAATTTGCTTCATCAAGTATTGCCGGTATCCTGACCTGACTGTACTTATCGTCTGAATACTCAATACCAAAAGCAGGCTGCTCACAACTATATTTCAATAGTATGGTATTCTCAATATTAGAATCATATACAATAATATTAGAGTACTGTGACGATCCATCTTTATCGATGCGAAGCCTAAAACAATCGCCACAAGCCAGAATAGTTGATAAGTCGTAATTCCAAGAAAACCATTCATCAGATGGTTGATACCCGTCTAAGTGCAAATTCTCGCCTGAAATTGTTGTTACGAAAATAACAGAACCAACAATTCCCTTAATATAAAACTTAAGATCGCCAATACTTTTTATGACGATAAAAGGTGAACATTCGCACCCTTCGAGTGCATCTGAAAACCTTATAAATCCATTGTCTGCCGTTGCCATACCTATATAAGTTAAATTTGTGGGATTACCGTGAATTTTGCGATACCATCTTTGTATTGATATTCAAGCTCTGATAAGTAACAGATTTCCCCATCAACAACTATTCTACCGTACGGATTGTCTTTTATAGCCTTAAGCTGAAATGGTTCTAGGGGATACTCAAAATAAACTTTTTCTGGTCTCAAAAACCCGACACCTTCTATTGATTGGTTCTCCTGAACAATAGTACCAGGATCATATCCATAGTTATACGTTGCTGTAATAACTGGAGGGTTCCCACTCGTTTCAGATATCACATTATAAGCTTTTCCCTTTGCATTTGCATTACTAACAGCAGTTGAGAAATACATCATGCTGGCTCCAATAAAAGAAAGTATTCTATCAGACCATCTCATAGCATTTCTAGCTGGAGATATGCGAACGTTATATATCGTTTCTGGACTAACAATTGAATTATCTGAATTAGTAAGAGACGTATCAACCATATAAGCATATACAACACCTTCTGGTGTCAATAATGCCTTTGATTTTAGACAGATAATAAATATTTCATCATCATATTTCCAATCGTTCGTATCTTTATCAAGAGACTTTCTTCTAGTATATTCAAGAGCATAAGGATCAGCTACAAACTTGCTCAATAATTCAAGTTCATTCTCTATAGCCTTTATTCGCGTAGAGTATTCTCTTACCGTATGAAAAGCGTCTAATCCATTAGTGTCTTCTATATCAGTATATTTTTTATACCCGATCTTAATACGAGAGAATATATTATCTGTATCTACCTCACGTGTTTTTCGTGAGGGGCTGTTTATCGTTAAAACAGTATTTGACTTATAAAACCATTTCCAAGGTTCAATCCTGATATAGAGTATGCCATTTTCTACACTAAAACCCATACCGATGTTATCAATTGCGTTCAGGCTATCATATAATTCTTTCATTGTCACAGAGAAATATCCATCGCTGCCATCGGTTAACGTTGCGTTTCTAATCCTCAAACCATTAGCTAAACATCTCATCGAACCTCCTCCTGTAGAAATAGCAGGGTTAATTTCGCTATCTGGGCGGCCAAACCAATTACTTTTAACCGTTAGTTTTCCATCAGTAATATACTCTGCAACATGGCTTAAAGTCTCATGTATCATCGATACTTTACACTTGCTATCTTTATAAGTACTAAGAGATGTCATTTTCAAATAAGCATCAATAATAGTATATGACCCGTTGAATCCTTCGATTGCATATATGAAAAATTCTTCATTTTCTTTAAGAGGCTCTATGTCAATTGATAAAGTATACTTAGCCCGATCTGCAGTATTGTATATCTTATCAAAAGAATAGTATATAGGTGTGTCAGTTAGCCTATTATATCGACAAGCCGACAATGATCCAAATTGATCATGAGCATGTATATATGCTTCAATATGTATAGGACCAAGTATTACATCCGATTCAACATAGCGAATCACAGGATTTATATTCTTCATTATATTGGTACCAGGAGAATTTCCTATCTGAAATTCATATCCTATGTTATTGGTACCATCATTTACTATAAAATCCCCAAATTCGCTTATACTTGATGTTCCAAATGGAGCCGAAAAAGCGATGCTATTATATGTTCCAACAATAGTAACTTCTCCTGTTACATTCTCAGCAGAGGCTTTATTGGTTACTATTATCTTCTTGGCTGGAAGTGTTATTTCCTTATTAATATTAGAATAGCTGGTAATAGGGCTTCCATCCGCACCTTTCACAGCATTCATCAAAACAGAGTCAGACATCCTATTATTGAATGTTGTCATGACACCAACATCACCTGTTTTACACTTCACATACCTATATTGGTCTGTGTTATCAGAATAGGTGGTGAAATCTATCATTCCACGATATACTTCGTCCCAATCAATACCATTACACGATTGCTCTACAACAAGTAATATTTCAGCATCTATCCCTATGTTTTGATAGGCAGCTCGAATGACATCAGAAGCCACACTATCAAACTCAAGATCAGAATCACTAAACTCGGCACTAATACCATGTCTAGCGTTACGTACTAGCTTCGAAGAGAAACCATCAAACCCGACTGGTTCACTTATCTGTGTAGAGAAGTAAACAGGAGCACCGTTATCATCGGTACCAGTTCTACTCATAAGTTTAAATCGAGACTCCATACTTCCTATTTCTGAATTTTGTTATATTTCCATTCCTATTGACAGATACCCCTGTAGAGTCAACGTTTATATGCACATTCCCTCCTTGCTTGGGCAATCGTATATTCTTTTTCATTGCTTTTCCTATTTTCTCTGCAAGTAGATCGTAGTCGATATTATTTCCGGAATATTCATTTATAATTTCTTGGCTAACTCTAGGTAGTTCAGGGATATTTCCGATTGGTATGTCCCAATCTCTAGCTATATTGTTATCTCCTGACGCGATAGCCTTACTTTGCCTATTAGGTATAATACTTGCACCATCCGGGATATACATAAGTTCAGGACCTTGTTCTCCAACCCAGCTTAATTCGCCTCTACCGCCCTTTCTACCTTTCCACAGTTTATTGACAGCTGCAAGCTGCATTACGCTTTGAGCCATTACTAATGGTATTTGAGCTAAAGCCATCCATGCAATGGGCGCAGTGATAGGATTAGCCTGCAAAATGGAATATGTCATCCATATTTTCGCCAAGGCCTCTGCTGTAGCCATAGCTATAGAAGCCCTTTTACCTTTTTTTTCAGCCTCTTTTCTCTGTTTTTCTAATTCTGTTTTTTTAGCCTCGTATTCTTTTTCACTAATTAATTTTATATCCGAATTTTCTTTTGCTGTTTCAGCATCTGTAGTGTAATATTTATCAAGGTCCTCAAGTTGTTTATCAATTGATGATGTTGTTAATTGAGTTGAAAGCTCCACAAATTGCTGAAAAGTACCAATTGCAGAAGACACAAAGTCGTTTAGCAAATCTTCTTTTTTTTCTTTCAGCTCTTTCTCTATTTCAGCTCGTTTTTTTGCCGCCTCAGATTCTTTGTCTATTATTTCTTTATTGATGTCATCTACATCAGATGCTAACTGACTATTAATCTTTTTTATTTTGGCCGCCTTTAACTCTTCACTATCTGTTGAATTTTGCACAGATAAAATATCAATTGCAGACATTACCTCCGCCAATTCTTTTTTTAATGCAATTTGCTTATCAGAACCGTCTTCTGCTGAATTTATTTCGGCCTCTAAAAGAGTTTTCTTTATTTCTAGAGATTCAAGGGCTCTTTGCTCTTCATATTTTTTGTTTATACGAGAGATTTCATTTTGAGCGTTTTCCTCAATCTGCTTTCTCAATTCCAACTCAGTCTCAGAATTACCTTTAATTTCATCATTTTTTTTCTTTGAATTAGCTTTGATTGCCTTGATTTCTTTAGCCTGTCCATCCGCCAATGCAGCCAATTGCTCGTCTTGTAGTTTTTGAGCGACCTGCTTCAGTTCTTCAGCTCTTTCTTGAGCGTCCTGTTTAGCTTTATCGGCAGCTTTCTTGGCTTCATCCTGCTTTTTTTTAGTAGATTCTTGTTCTGCCTTAGCATCATCAATTCTAAATTGTTGAGCAAGACTTTGTTGTTCTTTTTTAGCAGACAAATATAAATCTCCGGCTTTCTTCACCTGCTCAACTGTCGCATTATCATTAGCCAAAAGCTGGTTATAAGCATAAGCAGCCATGGACACTTGCGCATCAATAGCTTCTTTACGTAATTTGCGTATATACTCTATACTCTGTCCGGTAGCTTCTGCCATCTTAATTCCAAAATCAGCATTATCTGAAATTTGTTTAAGACGCATTTCTGTGTCTTCTAGTTCCACGTTTAGTTTGGATTGTTGCTTTTCAGCCTCACGAGAACTTGAAGAAAATAGGTATAAGGCACCAATAACACTACCTATAGCAAGCGCTAAAAGAACGTAGGGGTTAGCTTTAGCAGCAGCATTTAGAGCTAACTGAGCAATTGTAGCCGATTTACTGACTATTATATTCTTACTCTTAGCAGCAGTCTCGAGTTCAGTTGCAACAACACCCGCCTTGATTTGAGCATTCGATACTAATCGCATTACATACGATTCTTTTTGAATAGAATTTTGTATCTGCTGGAGCCCTGTCGTAATTGCTATAGCAGACTGCAACTTGACCATCATCTCCTGCACGTCTTCACCCTCTGCACCGAACAAAGCCATTGCTCCTTGAGCTACAGAGAATCCTCCAGCCATAAGTTGAGTCCCTTCTAAAATTGTATCAAACGCACCTGTATCGGAAGCTAGACCTGCGATTTCACGCTGTACGTCACCCTGTATATCAGAGAGTCGACCAGCTTCAGCGATGAGTTTACGATAGGTTTCAGTCTCCTCTTGACCGGCCATGGCCATTGTCTTTATTTGATTCTCAATTTCTTTTCGAATCTCTCTAAAAGATTTTTGTACCGCAGCAGCAGGTAATTTAGCAGGAAGTTCTTGCTGAGATTTAGCAAGATCTTCTATACTTTTCCTTGTGTAATCAATTTCTTTTCGGATTTCTTTCTCTTTCTTTTTGAGATCATCACCTGCTTTCTGAGCTATAGTAGCCCTCTCTTGAGCACTTTTACCTGCAGCAGCCGCGGCCTGAACTTGTTTACTGTACTCAGCATTAAGATTCCTGAGCTCTGCAAGCAAAGCTCGTTCTCTGTCTTTATTCTCGTCTAGTTTTCTAGTTATATCATCTAGACCTCCCGTATCCGCGTTGAACGCTATCAGAACCTTTTCTTCCATGCTTTACAATGTTATTCAGTTTTGAGAAGAATTCAAGTATTGTGAGATTGTCATAATCTACACCGTTTTTATGCAATAGCAGTTTCCATTCTTCAAATTCATCTACGTATCTATTGAGGTACACACTGACAAATTCTCCAAATGTATCTCGTTGATCTGCTCTATTGCCTGCGAATATGTCTCTAAATCGAAATCGACACTCTTCAAGAATGGTATTAATTCTTGTAACGGCTTCTGCAAAAAAAAATCTTTAGTCCCTTTATGCTTCTTCCAGTGTTCTATTTTCTTAGCACAATAATCAGGCTCGTAGATTGCAGGGTTTTCGTTTTTATCGAAATAAACTACAGATGCTAATTTGTACAGCAAATCTGTATCAAGAGAAAAGTCCAGACGTTGAGACATCTGTTCATTAAGAGCATTTATTTTATATATATCAATTTTCTTTTCGTGGAGTAGTGACCTTATAGCATCTACGTGCTTAGTAAGATATTCCCGGCTACACTTCATTCTTGTCTCTTCATATATAGCTAATGCCATAAGTCCTCGTTCATAAGGAATGTTATATACATCATTAAGCTGGTAATATTTAATACCACCAACTTCAAAAGCAAAGTCTATTACAAACTTTTGTCCGGGGAATATTTTCTTAGTCCCTTTATTTATAATATTATCTAAAAATCCCATTATCAATCATTATAGAATTAAAATTACTAGAATTACCTCTGTGTATTTCTACACCGTTCTGTCTTACAGTAAAAGTATCCCCCTTGATTATTATTATAATACCAGGAAGATCAGCATTATTATAGTACTTTGGCTTTCCCTGACATGAGCATCCTACTCTGTAGTTAACCCAACCTCTTTGTTCAAGATCATCATTCATTTTGTAGAATAGATTATAGCATTTCTATAGTCAAAATCTAGGCCGGACGAGCTTAGCTCTTTTTTACCCAAACTGTTTAGTGTTCTCAAGGTTAGCCTATTTCCGACATAGAATTTCTTTCCATTTTGTACAACGTGATACTTCTTACCATCGCGAGCATGCATTATTTCAGCCTTTGAAATAGCTGCTTCGCGATCTTGTATAAAGCGCAAATGCCGGCACCATTTAATAGGATATATAATCCAACAAAACAGTGCTAGCACGATATAGCTTAAAGCCAACATTAATCTAGGATTCTTCATCTGGTGTGATATTTTTTATTATAGCTTTTATTATCGTATTGAGACCACAAACAGCCAACATAACAAGTAGTATTTTTATGGATATAGGTATCGATAGCGTAAACCACATAATGATTGTCCACAATGATCCCATGCAACTCAAACAGCCAAAAAGAGGGTTACGCAAGAATATCAACAGTTTACCAACAAAGAATAAAAGCGGATATTTTCGGCCCTTTCTAATAATCAATGTAGCTACTCTATCGTATGAAGTAGCAACAAACCCAAAGATCATGCCATCCCACAGACAAACATGGATTCCTACACACACAAGACTTATGACTATAATAAGATTAATCATATCAATTGAATTTATAGATTATACCTATTGAGAAACCTTTCTTTTTGGTGTCAAGGTTATACTCATATTCGGCTTTAAGGCCACCGTTTTTATTGAATATTCCTCCTCCTACTCCAAGAATGCCGAATGAAGATATATCAGATGTGATAAATGGGACAATTGCTCGACTCTTAACCTTTGTTATCTCTGTCCTCATTGGAGTATATTCATAAGATAGACTTGTTAGCCTATTATATTGAACTAAGGCCTTATAGTCTAATTTGCCATCATTGTTATCAAATAAATTAGCAGCATATTCCCTTTCGATATTGAAATCACGTACTGTAGCAATTATAGCTGAATCCATATTACTAGGCGTTGATGTTACAACTGGAGTCGTTGACTCATCAGCGCCTTTAGGTTCAACATAAACGTAGTTTTCTGGATTTGGTATATTGACATTAATAGGTGCAGGACTTGATACCGTGGCTCGTAATGTCGGGCCCTTTACTATTTTCACAGAGTATTCTACATCTGAAAATGATCGGCCTGCAAAAAAAGATATAATGCAGGCAACAACCAATATGATGATATTTTTTTTCATGACTTATTATTGATATAGTTGATAATTCCGTCAAGATGTATCCTCGTAATAGTTTGCTTACCATCGCTAGACAGTAAGAATTCTACATCATCTTTGTTATCCTGAAATAAATTTTCAGTCAATACTGCTGTACATTTTGTGTTTTTCAAAATGTAAAAATCAGATTCCTTATCACTATCACCATCTGATAAGTCCTTGCGTATTTTCATTCCATGCAAATACTTTTCGGCTGCCGAGTATAGACATTCAGCTAAAGCATCTGATTTCGTTTTCCCACGTGTAGTCCATGCTTCCCAGCCACGAGCAGTCATCCATTCTCCTGATCCTGCAGCATTACAATGTACAGAGACAAGTATGACATTGGAAACGCCCAATTCTTTGCATACGTTATTGACTCTTTTACACCTTTCGGATAAAGGAACATCAATTGACTCTTTAACGATTCTCTCAGCATCAACACCAATTCTTCTAAGACCGGCTACAATCATATCTGCTATTTCTCTCGCATAAGCATACTCCAACAAACGTCCATCAGGAGACCTCTTTCCTGGCGTATTCTCACCATGGCCAGCATCAATTAGTACTTTCATTTCTTACTCCTTTCTTTTGTTCCGGCAACACCGGTTATTAAGAGTGCTGCTAACGTTATATAACCAACATGATTCACAAACCATTCAGGTAAGGATATGCCCATACCTTGAAAAGTCAACCAAGCACCGGGCACAACAGCCGCGATTGTTGCAGATGCATTTCTAACCCATTTAGCGACTTTAGGCGTATCTGCCCGCCATTGTCGAGGTAAATCTTTAATAAATGCAATAATTTTTCTCATAATAAATACTTTTGAACAACATATATGAGTATTGGAAACATTACGCTGGCCACTCCTACAGCTTTCCAATAGAAGACTTTTATTTCCATCACTCTTTTTTCGAGTTCTGAAACCCTTTTAGACAAACCGGTGACTCCAAGTTGAGAGCCCTCTAGCACAAACTTAATTTCACCAACGTCTTTTTTAAGACCATTCAGACTTTCGTTGAGTCTGTCTATTTTCTCTTCTAAGCTTCTATCTTCCATATTCGAGCTTTATAATGTTTCTTGTTTACAAATATACAAATCTATGTGATTAATTGATATTCTTTATGATTATTTTCTACTCAAAAAAACGTATATGATCCCTGAAGTATCTATGTATGTAATATCGAAATGTATCAAGAGTATCAGCTTGCTGTGATTCATCTGCACGATTATTTTTAATGATAGTACCATCTGAGTTTGCCTTACAGCGTTCACAGTCATCAATAATAGGCTTACACTTCTCCTCGTCAACTATCAATGGATATTTTTCAAGTATGGTATTGACAAGCATTCTACTGTCTTTTAATCGCGGGTTACTAGCAGAATATTGCATCTGAGTTTTAGCAAGATCAAGTGATTGTTTGATTACGCCAAAATTACTAATATTACTCATTGTAGTAAGAGTATCACCTGAAGCATCACCCGTAACAAAAAAGAATCCCCCGGGATACCTCTCTTTTATTTCGTCACATAATCGATGTATCGTGCAATCCTTAATTTTAATACATTCAATCCCGCGAATCAAACCATCATGATGTTGCCATACGCTACATACAATAGGGTTGCGGTTAAAGTCGAATGATAGATAGGTTGGCTGTGTAGGGTCCCATACCGTTTTACCCACATGCTTCTTTCTCTTGAAAGAAAATGCCCACCGACCGTCCTCTCCATCAAAGTCAGTCCAATCTCCTTTAACGAATTGTTTATAATATCGTTCGGCCATCATGCTCCAACCGTGGAACTGATCCTGAGTAACGAATGGATTGTCATCAGGTAAAGCTGACATATAAAAAAACTCTTCAGAAAGAGTATCATTACAATATGGATCATAAATCTTAGTCTTAACCCAATTTTGACAAGGATTGAAAGTCATAAATATCAGTCCTCTAGGCATCTTTGGAATGTACCATGATCCTGTTCGTTCGAGAGCTTTGTCCCACATCTTCTCGCTTAATTCCTCTGCTTGTTCTAGGAAAAAACCATTAGTTTCAACACCCAAAAACTTCATAAGATTAGGATCCTGCTGTATGTTTTCTCCCTTGAAGAATATTTTCGAACCGTTTTTATGTCTCGCATGATAGTTGGACTTATTTCGATAGAATGTCCATTTTCGGGAACCAGCTACAATCTTTTCAAAAGATGGAATCGTTGTGGCTTCAAGAGATGGCATATCTTTTCTGATAATATGCCATCTTGAGCCAGGGAATATCTCTGCTAACCTGATTAATATTGCGAGCGTGACAAACGTTTTACCACCACGTACAGCGCCACCATAATTTAGGAACTTGAATGAATTGGCATTTTGAGCCGCTCCCAAAGCTGTATAGAAATAATCGGCCTGTTTAGGATTCCGAGTAAGATCAACATGAACAGACTTTTTGCTTTCGTTTTTCATATTTCTATCTCTCTTCCATCAGGTAACAACATAGTAGGGATAGATTCATCATCTGAATCATCAGAAGATGATGAATAGTCGGTACCGTTGCCCTTATACATAAGTGGAGTAACTCCGTCAATACGCGCAATGCTATCAATTATACGCAATGCGGTTCTAGCTCCGGAGGGTACATCTTTACGCTTAAGGTCTCGATATAGTTTTTTTCTCAGCTCTATATGATACGCTTTCAGGTCTTCTATACTTTGCTCATTAGCAGCTTTAAAAAAGCCATAAGCTTCTTTGTGGTATTTATAAGCCTGCCTATCTGTTATATTCCAGCTTATAGACGCTTGACGGATAATATCAGAAGTAGCGTATCCTTGCAGTATCCATTCTTGAACTGCCCGGACACGCCTTTCTTTTTCGTCCTTATCAACCTTTTTACCACCTCTAGGCATATCACAACATTTTGATTACCGAAATATAGCCTCTTAAATCATAAATGGAATTCCGAACCTGAAGAGCTCTAGCCTTAATTTCATAAGGCTGCTCTTGTTCATTGATTGGGCCCTCATATTTTTTAAGTTCATCAATCTTTATCTCCAGCTGCTCAGTTAAGTATTGCAGTATCTTATCTTTCTCAGTTTTTGCCATATCCAAAATCGTCTAAAGTTAAATCCCCGTTCAAATGTTCAAAATCAACACTCAATCCATTTTTAATGCAGTATGTAACATATCTCTTTATAATAGATTGCACATATTTAGGTTCAATCTCAGTGGCCCGGCAACGCCTTTGAGTCTTTTCGCACGCCATAAGACACGTTCCTGAACCAAGAAACCAATCAATAACAATATCACCTTCCATAGTCGTATCAAGAATACAATCAGCAATCATACTAACAGGTTTTGGAGTCGGGTGATTTCGAATCTGATCTTTATCAGGATTAGCAACACTAATTGCCGATGGGTATTTCCACACATTCGACCTGATACGGTCCATAAGATCAAGATTGGACAGATGTTTGTCATTACCATATTTGTAGATAAAGCAAAGTTCATGCTGAGCGCGGTAGAATGATCCTAGTGCCATCATATCTTTTACCCAGACACACATTTGCTTAGGTTCTGGGCTTCCGTACACTTTATAAGCAGCATCACCCATATGCCATGAATGTCTAAAATCCATAAAAATGTAATGTATAGCTCCATTTATTGAGTTGTCACAAGAGGCCTGCATTATCTTGGCAATAAACTCTTTAAACTCGCTATCAGACATTTCGCCATGTCCCATCGCAAAATTATCATGCGTTTTATGATCGACATTGCCTATGTAATCTGCTGCCAAGTTGTAAGGAGGGTCTGTATTAACAATCCTAGCCTTTTCACCACCCATAAGCATTGAGACACCAGCCTCATCCTCAAAAGAGCCACAAAACACCATGTGCTTTCCTAACCGAAATAAGTCTCCAAACTTAATAATAACCGATTCCTCCCCAACCTCTTCAATCGCGTCTTCTTCCTGATTGTCACCAATACCATATGGATTAATCTTTTGTTCAAAACGAGGCATCGAGAACTCAGGAAGATTCACTTCATTAGAGAACGAAGACATCTCTAGTTCATAAGCCTTCATAAAATCAAATAGCCCGTTCTGAGTTATCTTCGCATAATAAGAAGAATAAATCAAAACGAGCTTGGCCGCTTCTTGAATATTTTCGCATTTGATAAAAGTAGCCGGCAACAAATAAGGAACTTCAATTCCTTCAGATACAAGTTGTTCAAGAGCTAAACTTCTATGCTTACCGTCTAAGCAATAAATAACACCATTATTATCTTCCCAAACGTAACAGGGCTGAATAAAACTGTTTGCTACTAAACTGGCCTTTAGTTTTCGCATCGAATCCTCAGGCAACTCTTTGAAATTTTCTTGCTGAATGAATTGAAGTTCTCTCCAATTTACATCCTGTGTTTTAATAACACGAGAGCTTAAACTATTGCACATAACTGAATTATTTTGAATCCAGTACAAATATATTCATTTTGATTATTTTATAATCATAAAGATTTGGATTTAAGCAAAATTTTTACCTGTTTAGTGTAATACCTAATAAGGAAATCAAGTTCGTTATCAGCAAACTGCTTAACCTCATTCTTGGCATCCTTGAGACCTTCAACAATAGCTTTACCATATTTACGAATTAAAGCATCTTCGTACTTACTGTTTTCACCATCCTTGAATCTATTACAATCCACACACTGAGCGTGGACATTTCGAGCATCCCACCTAACAGACATGTGACGTCTGCCTATGAAGTGACCAGCATCGCTTGACTTCCATCTAACACGCTTACCACATGTTATGCAAGTTATCATACCGTACTCGTCACTGTCTCGCAACCTTATGTATTGAGAGAATAATTCATCTAAGACTTTTTCTTTCTCCATAATCGGCTTATACTATCGTTCAAAACATTGTTCGCGGGGTAAAACTCCTAATCTAAGAAACTCGGCTTTCACAAAGTCCCAACCAGGGAACCCGCCTATGATTTTATCATCAACGTAAAAGTCAGCATATACTTTCATTCCACTATTACCGCCAAACTCTTCAAGGTTTTTAGGACAATGATCATTAACACAATCAAAAGGCACTTTATTTCTAAGCATCCAGTTTATTGCACTAGTAAGATCATTGCCATACCTGCACGTCCACAATATGATATAATGACCGTTCTCATGTAATTTACGTATAACTTCTTTGGCCCCAATTTTAGGAGACAGAATCTTAGGATAATCGCTATTAACGATAGTCCCATCAAAATCAATTGCAATAATCATTAGAAAAGTTTTGTTTGGTTCCTTTCGGATATAATCTTGTTTACTCTATCGATCTCTTTATCTACTTCACGCTCTAAACGCTTACTCTCCTTTAAGGAAGAAGCGTTTCGAGAACGAAAGTACTCTTTCTGTCTATCTCTCATATGAGAGACCAAATCAAAAAACTGTTTTGAATCCATATCTTTTTATTTAATCGGCGCAAACCATCATTCAAAAGATAGATGTGCCCTATTTATTCATTTATTCCATTTTCCACCGCAGTATTTGCAGTGATAATCACCGCCACCATACGATAGGACTTGATCTTTTTCGGGAATACCTAGATGGCAACAACATATATCCTTACCGTCTTCGTCATGCTCGCATCCGATATTCGGATAATCCCAAAAGGATAACTTACCTTTAACATTTAGAACAGGTTTATCAAATAGAATAGGATCTTCGCATACCCAGTTATATATTGGTTTCTTCAATCCATAATGATTTATACAGCCATCCTGACAACTATCAGTATTCCAAGAACCGCACTTAATGGGATTAGTGCAATCTACTTCAGTTTTCTCTGCCCAAATAGATGGGTGATTTATCACGCAGTCACTGAATACAATACTCCCGATAATGGCAGAAGTATTATGATAAGAAGCGACTACATCCATTATATCATTTCCAATTGCCTCTATTTGTGCATCATCAAAAAGCATATACGGTTCTTTATCCGTTTTGGCGCTTGCATGAATCAGCACCCTTTTCCCTTTGTACTTCTCCGGCAATATCCAAGTTCGGTTCTCTACACCCTTAATACCGGCACACAATAGATATGCCCACGGCTGCTTTACACTTATTGCTATCATCTTTGGTTAGTTTTGATTTTTTCTAATATGCTCTACCACTCCGTTATCATCTGGCGCCCCCCACTCTCTATTTATATTTATTTGCAGCTTATTATAAGTTGCTGTAACGAGATCATCGGCATCATATCCCATGTGGGTAGCGCAATCAAGTAATAGCATAAATACATCGGAAAGCTCTTCTCCTACATGCTCTAATCTTAAAATTAAATCAGCATCTTCTACTCTGTTGATAGTAATAAAGAAAGAAGAAAGAGCTTCAATTAACTCTTCTGACTCTTTTTTTAGATGATGAGCAATGGGAAGTGAACGCTCATGATTGAAAACTCCCTCATTAAATTGTTTATCCGACCACTCGCTTACCTCATTCATTAATGCTTGTAAGCGTTCTAATCCTTTTTCATTCATAATAACCTTCTTTTTATGCGATCCGTTGCCGAATCAGGTTTATATTCTGTTTTACTATTCCAACGATGCGATCGTGGTACTCTGATTTCTTATTACATACCCCACGGGATTGTACAACATTCATGGTTTTTAGGTTTACTTCTACCGTTTCAAGACGTTTCTCTTCAATATGAGCAGAGAGGATAAGTGAATCTTCACGTGACCAATAATCAGCACTGTACACACAATGATGCATAAACTCGCCCTCCTCGAGAAACTCATGTACGCTAGTCAGAACAGATACCCTGATAAGTCCATCGGAGAACTCAATGCCAAAGAACTTGCCTTTCAGCTTACGGTATTCTTCCTCATGCTTTGCAGCCTCGGCTCGTTTCTTTTCTATGTTCTTTTTAGCTTCTATATCCCTGACTTTATTCACAGCCTTATCATGTGCCAATGTCAGGTTGTCCGGGCATACATAAAAAGCATTACGCACATCCTTACCCAGCTTTTCAAGCATCCTTAAGTAATCAAGCCATATTGAGGCATCTTTCACTATGTAATTGTTACGGATGCATATCTTTACCGATTGCCAGTAGTCAATATTCCTACGATTGCTTAGGTATTTAAGCAATGAGTACTGCTTTGCCTTTATCAGAGTTTCTGCCATCGGATTAGTTAGTAATAGCCTAAATAAATCAAGTGGGCTAATACCGTAAAAGTGACCTTTAAATCCGTTACGCTTAATGTTGTGGATATAGCTTCTTGTCGGATAGATGTAGGAAGCAAAGATGTTGTACTTTGCTTCTCTTCTTGGCTCGCTTCTGACTTCCAGCGGTGAGTTCCAATCCCATAAATCGTAATACATGAAACTCTGTTTAGTACACCGATACATCAGAATGGTTTGTCCGTCTGACGTTATCCAGTTTTGAACGGCTTCTCGCACTTCGAACTGTGCCGGATAACCTACTTTGCAGGTTCTGCTTGCAACAAAGTGTCTTAGTACTTGGAAGCCTTTGAATGAAGTGAAAATGCTATAATATTCTCTTATTTCCTCTTTACGCTTCCGCCCACTTTCTACTTTAAGATGTTTCCCACAATGAGGGCAAGTAGCCCCACATAATTGATGAAGTAATGGACCTCCATACGGTTGCCATGTATGACCGCATTCCGTGCACCAAATTGATTTCTTACGCAGATAGCCGGTCTTCTCAAAGCAATGTTCAATTGCCCATTCCCTTTGTTTATCAGTTATGGCAGGTAGCTTACTGCTTAGTTCGGCTACCTGTTTTTGTAGTTTCGTTTTTGGTTTCATAACTAAAACAATGTGGGTTGCAAAATATTCTCTTTGGCTGCTTTCTCTGCTTTCTTTTCGAGCTTTTTCTTTCTATCCTCTTCAATCTTCTTCATTTCTTTAGCCTCGTATTCTTTAAGAGCGGCTTCCTTAGCTGAACGCTTCTCCTCTTCGGTCAGCTCAACGACGTGGTTTACAACTACCTTGGCATTAACCGGAATAATATTCTTGATACCGTCTTCATCGTAATAATGAATGGCCATGCCAAAAATCTCATCATCACTAAATCCATTGCATCCTGACTTTTGCACTTCCTGCAGAATGTAGTTACAGCACTCGTCTATATTCTTATTTTCCTTAGCATAGGAAGCCGCAAAGAGTTGATCTTCTTTTGCTCTTTGTTCCAAGTACTCCCTAATTGTCTTTTTAAATGCTTCACTTGTTTTCATCTTGATCTTGTTTTAAAGGTTCCCAATCGGCCGGTATCTTGGCCCATTTTCTAAATGATTCATTAAATTCGTCCAAGTCTCCGAAAAGATCCAGCTTGGATTTTTCAGTTGTAACCATATTCGCAAATTCGGAGAAATACCTATCAGCACAACGAACAAAATCATTATGCATCTTTTTTAATTGCCCAAGTAATAATCCTCTTTCTTGCATAATATCACTAGCCTCTTCAACAAGGCTATTAGCTTCACAATTCAACAAATGAGCTGCCGATAGCAACATATTCATTCTGTCAATGCTGCCATCTTTGACGGCTGCATCTATTAAATCTTTCTTTGCTTTCATAATCGGCCTAAACGTTTGTTGATTTTTCAATTGAGCGATTCTCTACACAATCAGGTCTATTATCACTCCAAGAACCGTTTTTAAGGTACCGACTAGAATAAACGGGCCCATTTTTAACGTGCAGCTTAATACATCCGCATTTCTCACACTGTTCGCCTTTATAGGCTGTTTCCAACAATTCCCATGGCAGGGAATATGGTTTCCATTTGTGTCTCATACTTTTCTGTTTAATTGGTTATAGTCTTCGGCTTTCGCCGTTTAATTCGATTATGTTAAACATCTCTTTTACTCTATCAGCTATGTATCTTCCATATACCTCAGGAATTGCTCCTTTAAGCATATTAGTGGAAACATACGTCTTTGCATCCGTTCTCTGCTCATATCTCATCTGGAAGATAAACTGCATGACATTCATTTCAGTACCAAAATACTTGCCCGGGATAGGTTCACGTCCCAACTCGTCAAAAGCAACGCTTATTGGTTTATCTGATGATACATATCTGTTTATACCTTGAATGCCTTGCATAGAGTACTCGGTTACCACTTTTGAAGCAGACGTAATCAAAAAACCTCCTGAGCATCCATTTGCTTTACTATATAGCATCTGAAATTCACGGCATATTTTGAGCATGGTTGACTTTCCGGTGCCAATGTTACCACACAGCCACAATCCCTTCATTGAATCAAATACAGAGCTTCTATTTATCAAATACAAGAATATTTCATTCAGGAGTGATGGATCATCTACTTGAAAATCGGGACAAACCCTCCAACAAGCGATTCGAAACAGTTCCTGAGGCTTCAAGCTTCTGATATCAACACCTTTAGCGATTGATGGCATTTGTTTATTCACTGAATATTTCGGTATTGTTAGCCCTATTTGAGGAATTACTTGATCTACCTTCTTGGTTTTGCAATCTCTTTCCATTTAGCCATTTTTGATATTGGTTTTTAGTTTCTGGGAAAACAAGCCCCTGCCAATTACCGATAGTAGCCTGTTCAATCAGCTCAATTACAAATTCTTCATCGTACTCCGTAACTTTATCAAGAGCAAGCTGCAAGGTTGCAGGAAGTTTCTTTTTCCATTTAGGAGTATCCAATAACAGTTCCCATGACTTCAAAAACTTTTCGGATTTAAAAGGCATGTTTAATTTCAACTCGTTTTTAATCCTCTTATTTTTATTTTTGGGTATTACTACTTCTTCATTTACATTATAATTATCATTATAATTCTCATTAGGTTTAACATTGGTTTCGAGTTGGTTATGTTTTGGTTCTGTTTCGGTTTCAGGTATGTTATTTCTAGGTTTATCTTTGGTTTCCATATTACTAGGTCTACCACCCTGTTTGCCATTCTCGTAACGTTTGTTATTCCTATCAATTTGAGGTTTCATAAGCGTAAAGATGCTACGAGCGATAGGCTTTAGATCATCAGGTTCATTACCATTTAGGCTATACTCCATTATAGCCGTGTAAATCTCACCCTGAACATCTCTCGGCAAATCCTTGATTGCTTCGTAGAAACTTCGGTAAAAAATAAAACTTTCTCTCATTGTCATTAATATTAATCGTAAAGCTAAGTTGCCGCTTATAAGTGAAACAAAGAACTTATACGAGCTATCAATACTTAAATAACATCCAATAAATCAAATAAAACCGGTACATCAACCTTTGATTCAGCTCCTCTGCAGTAAACAGCCCCATCGATAAAATATTGCGGATTTAATTCTACAGCCCAACCGATGCGCCCTAAAACTATTGCACGATAAGGAACAGTCATCAAACCGCCAAAAGGATCCAGCACGATATCTCCCGGATTACTCATCTGAGATATTACGCGATCAGCAATATCAAACTGCATCGGACAGAGGTGCATCTCTTTACCTTTGCTCCATTGTGAGCCGTTAAGTGTGCGCATTCTCGTTATATCTGTCCAAACTTCATCACTCCAGCTTTGAGGCTGTAATAACATGAACCCGGAAGGAAGCTTTCCTTTCATCTCAAGTGTTTCAGCAATCTTAACGATATACTCAAAGTCCCATACTTCCTCTAAAGAGTACTTTTTGAAAGCCCTGAAGATTTGTTTTGCATCAAGTTTTGCCAATTCTTCAGGTGTGATACCACGATTGCCGGAACTCCTTGTAAATCCGGCTGCATCAAGCTGCCAACGAGCACGGGAATAGCCGTTTGGATTAATCCATTCCTTTTTATCTTTATCCCAGTCCTTTTTTTGTTTTTGTACCGGAATATCGGCGTATGCGTTCGTCCTATCAGTGGCCGGCTTACGGAAATAAAGAAGATATTCAGGCATGCCGACTCCCATCTTGGTACCGTCCTTGCATTGTTCGCTCCAACCTAGTCTATATGTTTGATTGTTTTCCCTTACTACATCGGTAACGATGGTTTTCATGCCCATATAGGCAAAACCGTGTTTGCAATAGTGATTGATACAATCGAGATGGAAAGGGTATACAGTCTGACATCCCATGCCGGAAAGCCCCATCGGTACTATTCTATCTTTTACGTGCACAACAAAGAACCTACCAGGCATCAGTGTTCTATATGCGTTTGGAGTGAGATAATCCATCTGTTGAAAGAATTCTTCGTTGCTTTCCGAATGTCCAAAATCAGCATAATTAGGCGAATACTCGTATTGAGTGGAGAATGGTATCGATGAGAATAATAAACCAACCGAATTATCAGGGTAACGCTTCTTGTCGGCCAACTCCGGTACGTTGTCGTTGTTCGCTATTCTAAAATTCTGCCCGGATATTTCCACGCGTTCAACGCCCATTTTGCGAGCGAGATGAGAAGCCATTTCAGCATGAGAAAGGCCGTATTTTTTTATTATTTCTGTCATTTTAGATATTAGTTTTTTATGGTTAGCCCATTTTGTTTCTAGTGCTTTACGTACACCTCTTTCGGATTCGGTGTATATCAAATCAATACGAACGGTATCTGTTTGCAGAAATCGCTGTAAGCGGTGTACAGATTGAATAAAGTCGTTAAACTTGTAACCTATGCCTAGGTAAATTGCCCAGCTGCAATATCTCTGAAAATTACAACCTGAACCGGCAATGACAGGTTTGGCCGACAGTTCCTGAACCTTGCCATAAGAGAAGTCGAGAATGTTCTTTTCTCTTTTTTCATAATCTTGCGCTCCGTAGATTGAAGTAATACCTGGTATTGCTTTGTCAATGGCGTGCCGTTCAGCTTCAAGATCGTGCCAAATGATACGATGTGCATCCGGATTTTCGGCTCTCAATTCCATCATCTTTGCGATACGATCGCCTAGACTATCGCGCTTCTCTTTGGCTGATTGCTCAAGCCCCAACGCTTCTGATCGGAACATGGTGTACTGGCCATTCTTTTCAATCACAGGAATACTGTGATCAGTTGGAATCTCATGCCAGCGGATATCAAGTTCCGGAAGTATGTAACCTTCATCATCGGATGGATTTCCGGTGATATCGGAAGGCTTGTTTACAAAGAGTGCCCAAGAAGACACCCATAGCCAAAACTCCTCTTCTTTGTGCGCATGGAGAGTTAGGTTGTCAGCATGAGTTGAATCTCTCTTGAAAAACCTTGTTTTAGCCTGCGAAACATCCATCACACCTAAGAAGTCTGCATAAGCCAACAACTCTATATATTCGTTTGGAGACGGAGTGGCCGTTGCGACAAAACGGTACTTGATGTTTTCAGCCCCGCGTCTGACCTGCATAGGTCCGGCATCACCGGTAAACAGCCTCATAAACTCACGAAAAGTCTTTGAGCCACCAAGTCCACGCAACACAGAAGCTTCATCAAGACTTGCTACATCGAATATTCGAGGGTCAAGCCTACCGTCTCGAATACTTTCGTAGTTGGTCATATAGATACCATCTCCGTTCATTTCTGAAGCTCTACGGATAAATTTAGGCGTTATCTCCCAGCCGAGAATGTTTTTAGCATCCTCTACGAACTCCTGTCTTACCGACAGAGGACAAACGATAAGCCCGCTGCCGTGTCCTATTTTATCAAGAGTGCAACGTACAGCCTCCAACTGAGTAACCGTCTTGTGCAATCCGAAGGAAGCAAAGCAGGCTCTTCTCCCACCCTCAACAAGCCATTTAACCATTAGCTTATTATGAGGCTTCAAACGAGGATTTATATCATCCAAATTGAGCATAAATCCGCTCTTCTCGGACAGCTTTATCTTGTTTTTTAAAAAATCGGTATAATCCATTTTAGATTCGCTTAATTGGTTATGCCATGTCAACGCTATAACAGGGACTTACTTGTATCACTTTTACCATTTACTTGTTATGTACCTTGGCGTGGCAATCTTCACATAAAGTTGTGAGACAATAAAGAAAATCCATTTCCCGACCTACAATAGACCTTCCATTGACATTGTAGGTTTTATGGTGAATCTCTAAATCATACGCTTTACCACACATCGTACAGCGATGGCCGTCACGCATTCTGACGGCCCGCCTTACCTCCTCCCAATAGGGGTTACTCTTCAGAGTCGCCCGATACTTCGTCGGTCTCCCCCTCTTGTTCTTCAGTCTCCCCATCGTCGTTATATGTGCCATCACGGAATGGACTATCTTCAAATAAAGCAGAATGATTCTCGTGCCTTTCGATTGGAACAACTTTGCCATTATCTTCATCTAAGAAGTCTTCTATCCAAGTATGAACCCAGACATCACATCCATTTTCTTCCCAAACCTCAATATCACCCCATTCTGTGTCATTGAATCGGCGAACATTAACCCTTTTGTCTTCTATCTTCACCTCTGGGAGATCATACCCAAGTTCCTTCAGCTTCTCTTCATTCAATTTACCCGAATTAAACAAATCATTCATTTCATGATTAGGTATCTGCTGTACAAGAGCAAGCCTGAAAGAGTCGTCAAGAAAAGTATAATAGCAATAATGGCCACAAACAGGTATCCTGAATGTATCTTGCATGTTAAGTTCAAAATCTTTAATGCCTTTTTTTGCAAGAGCAACATAGTCTTTGAACTCTGTATGAGCAGCTGACATTTTAGCCTCAAACTCTTTCTTCTTGGCATTGTATTCAGCTTTTATCGATTCAAACTCTGATTCAAGATCAGGAATCCTACACTCTGCAATTTCACCGTATTTGGCACGAATTTCAGAAACCTCTTCTGCTGTCATAATACGATTGGCAATAACATTCTTTTCTTGTATCGCCACTAGGTTTTCCGACAAAGACTTTCTGACTTCATCCATCGTTTTGCAGTTTTCGAATAATCTCTCTGGGAATTTAATAGTATCAGGTAATTTAAACTCAATACCGCTTTTTGTTTCATCCTTTTTCATTGTCTAAATATTTAAATGTATAACCATTAGTTTGATTTTGTACTCCTTTAAGAACTCGGTAGATGCTTTGGTTGCAAATACCTGTTTCGCGCTCACATGCTCTTGCAGAGTCGAAACAGCCTATTTCTACACCATTCTTAAACATGAGTACTTTTTTACCGGTACCATAATTCCAAGGCTTCTTTCCTTTGGAATTATCAGGCTTAAGGTTAGCTCTGCATTTCGCTTCTATTTCAGGGCTACGCATCCATTTTATGCCCTTTTTACCTTTATGCCAAGGGTTGTGGCCTTTTATAAATTTACCCTTAATCCTTTGAGGCCTTTCCGGGTAAATTTTCAACTCATAACTACTCATCATCGATATCCGTTGGGTGCTCTTCTCGGAATGACCACTGAGGCCCGTCAAACAGAATAATGCCGTTATTTCCCATTTCTGCTTTGGAGTCGAATCCCGGGAAAAAGTCTTTATCTTTGCATTCTTTGACGACTGATAGAGCATAGTGAAACTTATATTTACCTAATTGAAGAGTATCAGGTCCTAGCCATAATACTGCCGGTGAATAAGGTGGAACGGTTTGCAGCATAACCATTATGGTTACATTGAATTTTCGGCCTGTGACGTTACTCATTACTTCCTGATACATTCCCTCAGAAAGCTCGTATTTCAATTTACCAAAGTCGTACGCAAATTTGCCAATAGAGTCACACCTAGTAGTTTTAAGCGATATAACTGCATTTACGCCTATATTCTCCTCAATATTGAACGCATCCGGACGAACTCGCAGATTTAGACCTGTAGCCTCATCTGTACCATAGAAAGACGTTTCTGATTTAGCCCCTTTAAATAGATATTGTAGAATGCCGCCACCATAATTGTAATAGTGCTTTTTAAGCACATCAATAATTATTTTATGTTCAGGCTGAATAATCTGAAATTGACACTTCGCTTTCTCATCGGCCAGTCTTTCTTTCAGTTCTTGCATTTTCCAATCATCAAAGAATGACGGTTTCTCTCCTTTTAATTCCTGAAAGAAGTTTATCATGCGAATTACACCGTCTTTTGTGGCCAAAGACACCTCAGGAGCAACGGCCACTTTATCAAAAAGCTCTGGTTCAAGAAAAGCCATGTGAGCAAACGTACCAAGCTCAAAGTGAGATTTATCCTTTTCTTCGAAAACCTGATTATAATCATACAGAAAATGCAGAGGAGTCTTAAGAGCTTCTTTTAAGTTGCCAGAACTTATCGACCCTTTTTTCAAGTACTCATCCATAGGATCCTGAACAACTCTACCATTAACGGATAAATCATCAAGGTTAATTTCATAATAAGGATCGTCTTTATGCTTGTTGATGTAAGCAAGCATATCTTCCACAATAGGATATTCACCAGGAGGGCATGCCAATATATCGCTTTTACTGACCTCTTCAACCGGTTTCATTCCTGATAGAACTGCAAAGTCTATACCTTGCAGTTCTTTTTCATCAATAGTGCCCGGATCAATCATCATCCTAGAGTATTAACATCAAACTTCATCGTTGAGCCGTTTGTCGCCTTATTCTGCGATTTTCCGCGATAGATTATTTCGACAGGAGTTTTTGCATCAAGCTTAGAAACAGCATCAACAAGAATCATCTGACCGGCTATAAAGCATTCTGTCTCAGATACAAAAACACCGCACTTGATAATCTCACCATCTTCGTTCGGAATTTCTTTAATTCCCATATAAAAGCACCTGACAGGTTTGTCTTTAATCGCTGCCCAGTCGTCAGCTGTTTTGTACTTTAATGTCAATGAGAACTTAGGTTTTAAGCTTTCCAATTGAGCTAAACTATCAGTGTTCGGCATAAAAAAACTTACTTCTGTTCCAGCAGCTTGTGCTACTGCATTTGATTTTGATTCCATAATAAAATGTTTAATTGGTTATATGGCAATATTGCCTATTTAAATCAAATTGATAATTTCTCACCGGTATTATCTTCATAGCTTTCGACAATTTGGTTGTCTTTCAATAAAATGAAGTTTTTACCATCAGGGGCTTTCTTACCCACATATTCAATCACCAACTGGAATCCTTGTCCAGTTAAGTACTTCTCGACTTCGTTTTGTTTATCTTCATCCAATAAATTCCAATCCTCAAGAAATATATATTTAAGCTCAGGATTTGTTGAAGCCATTAATATTGGCACAATTTTAAGAAGTTCACCAGCAGAGAAGTAAGGAGCTCTAATCGGCTTCCCATCAAGCAATAAACCACCATCATCATCAATGCTGAGATTTTTGAATGGGAGTTTCATATCCTTGATAAAGGCTAATCGCTTATCCTCTATTTCTTTTATCTTCCGTTTGTTTACGGATATCTCGTCCTCTTTAGACCGCTTAAGTTCGATGTTCTTACACCACTCTTTATAAACCATTGCTTGATGATTTATTGATGATGCATCCTCTATTTGTTTGTCGATATCATCTGTTAGAATCATCGGTTTGGGATAATCAGCATTCTTGATCATGTCTTTCCCGGTCGTTATTCGTGCGACCAATCCAGCCTTTTTATCTTCAAGCTCTTTAATTTGCCTTTCTATATCAGAAACCTCATTCTCCAGCATAAGAATGCCAGACTTCATTCGATCGATATTAGCTTGCTTTTCTTGCTGTTCCTGATTAAACTTAAGAAGTTCGTTTTTTCGATTATTGAGTTCTCGAACATCAACTTCATTAACCGGCTCACAACTAGAAGACAGACCTTCAAATTGTTTCATGTCTCTATTTAGAAGAGTGGAATTTTGTTTCAATCTTGAAAGCTCGATATCGTATGATGAAGTATCTATTCCAAGAGCTAATGCTTGCTGCTTAGAGCTCAAGTCAATAAACTTTTTAGGAGCAATAAGAAACACGTTAAAGAGATCATTGAGAAACTGCTGATCGAGATTGTAACCTTCAGGAGCCTCAAATTTAAGTTCCGTACCACTCTTGGTAAGTTTACGAATCACCTTAATCTCTGCATTCTTTTTTTCATCGAACAATACCATCTCTCCTTTGGCCGTTGGAGATGATGGACCAATGAATCGGAAACGTTCCCCTATTACCGGTGTATTACCTCCTGATGCTTTCTCTGCAATTCCCTGAAACATGAACCAGATGCCTGTCAACCCAATTGTTGACTTTCCTGATCCGTTAACACCTGTAAGGTAAGTGATGTTTTCATCAAAACTGACCTCAACCTGTCCGTACTTTGCGAAGTTGTCTAACTTCAAGCTGTTAATCTTCATGATTTGTTTAATTGGTTAATTGTTATACATTAAATGTTCTGCTATCACATAAATTAGATAAGAGGCAATACCCATCAGGATTGACGCTATTACCAAAAACTTATTATCATTCATCTTTGTAGTGTATCACTAAATCATCACACACTACTAAGCTCATTAAGTCTTTTTTAAGAGATTCTTTTGAATCAGTTTGCATTTGAAATGGGATATCAAGTATAACCTTACCATTTGCGATAATCTCAAGCCTCTCAGTAGTGTACATGACATTAATATTATTTTAGTATATTTGCAGTATTCAAATCCATTTGTGATTTCACAATAGATTTGTTTAATTGGTTAGCCCCAGATTGTCTGTGAGAGATAGTTTGGGGCTTTTCCATCTCCATATAGCATTTATCGCACACAATTCTGCTCTCCTTTACCCATTTTCCATTAGAAGCTCGGTATTCCAGTTCTACCTTAGAGCCATCTCCAATTATCTCATCTTCGCATTGGTCACAGAACACATGATCTTGCCAACAATGTTTTGATTTGCATTCGGAGCAGTCGTTGACCGGGCACATATAATCATCCTTTTTCATATGAACTCATGCGTATTAATCCAAGCATCGAAACTCGCCCTGTCAATCATCATATTTGCACCCTTACGAGTAAACTTCAATTTTCCATCCTGAATAGCACGATCAACTTTTCTCCTAGATGATAGCTTGTAACATTCCGATATTTTCATTTGCGGTTTTATTGCTCCTAATTGGAGAAGAGTCTCTTTAGTAGCATACTTAGATACGTTAAGGATTAATCTCCTAAGCTCCATGCCGCTCATTGTGACTATATCATTTTTAATATCATTCTCCATATCTAGCCTCTTTATATGTATTGATCGTAACTAATGCCATTAAAACCAACATTATGATATATATCGATATCACAAAAGCAGGTGAGTTGAGTTTGATACCCATCGACATGTGGGCTACAGGGTACGAAAGCAATATGCAATCAATTATGATGCTGAAAATAAATTCAATCCATTTCATAATATTCAGTTCTATTGGTTCTTCTTGTTCTAGCCCTCATTGTCGATGCATTAACGTTTGTAAGTTGTACGCAAACTAATACCAGGCAGCAAGTAGCTATTATCTGTTTTTTCATATCGGACCAGTTTATATTAAGATTAAACTTCTTATTAATCCACCAAGCCCCTAATTCATTGAGTTTATTGGTTCCGGTTTTTTTGTAAGCATTATCAATATGAATATTCACAGTACCGTAAGCAATATTAAGTTCGTCTGCAATCTCTTTTTTAGCAAGTCCGCAAGCCACAAGACCAGCAACTTGATTCTCTTTTCTACTCAACCCTTTCATAGCATTCAGGACACACTTTTTTTGAGACCTCATTAACATTATTAATAAGATTCTTCTCTCTTTCCATAGCATCATTAAGCATCTCAATCGCACATTCAATAATACCGGGTTTGAGTGATTTATATTTGCCTGACAGCACCTTACTCACAAGTGCTTCCGAACATCCTTGTGCATCGGCTATTTGCTTTCTAAATCCATTCGGGTAATATTTGTTTAGCCCGACTTTTAATCCTTCCAAATCCATAATATGATCTATTTAATTGGTTAGTTACTGAATGGGAGTTTCTCCCTGAATAAACTTATCAATGCTATTCTTTAAATCTTCTAATGAGCCGATGATACCATCGTTACATTTCTTAAGCTCATCCTCCGAATAATCATTAATGGACCGCATACCTCCAATCTCCCTTTGATAGTCGTTGACACGCCTCTTTATGGCAGCATTATCTTTTATTGTATTAAGCTGACGCGCAAACCCATCCATTACGGAGTTTATCAAGTAATATCTGGATTGTTCACGAAGCTGACCTCGGGTTATTGCACCCTTATGATCATCTACTTTCGTCTTAAAATCATACCCATACTTTGCTAACCATGAGCCTATCTCTGACAACACACCTGTATTGCAATTTATATTTTTCCATTGCAAAGGAGAGACCTTTGAAACATCCTCAATACTGGCGGCAATTCTAGCGTGAAGCTGTTCAGGCGCCAAATTATCAATACCTAAAGCTTTCCATACGAAAGAACTTGCTCTGGGAGAAAGTCCTTTAATCCAATAACCATTTTGTTCAAGTTCCATTTTTATCATTGTTTTATAGAGTAAATAATC
>Ga0075011_10000220_pt1 | contig 29611 bp, 26 predicted proteins | sample TARM_MetaG_T_14_FD_72354 | JGI IMG/M metagenome (GOLD analysis project Ga0075011, IMG submission 72354) | Freshwater microbial communities from Pennsylvania, USA, analyzing microbe dynamics in response to fracking - TARM_MetaG_T_14 | ecosystem: Environmental > Aquatic > Freshwater > River...
TAGATAACCAGCTTGTTGTCAGACAATGGGGTCGTCAAGATTACCTCCCCGTTTGGCAGGCGATGCATCAATTTACCGATCAGCGCGATGAAAATACTCGCGATGAAATCTGGCTGATAGAACATAACCCCGTGTTTACTCAAGGTCAGGCTGGTAAAGCAGAACATCTACTCAATACCGGTGATATTCCTGTTGTACAAAGCGATCGTGGCGGACAAGTCACCTATCATGGTCCCGGCCAATTGGTTGTTTATTTTTTAATAAATCTGAGACGTAAAAAGCTTGGTGTACGAGATCTGGTGACAGACATTGAGAACCTCGTCATCAACACTTTAAAGCAATACAATATAGAGTCTGCCGCTCGTCCAGATGCCCCTGGTGTCTATGTTGACGGTAAGAAAATTTGCTCACTCGGTCTTCGTATACGAAAAGGCTGTTCATTTCATGGGTTAGCGTTAAACGTTAACATGGATCTCTCTCCATTCTTACGCATTAACCCGTGTGGGTATCAGGGAATGGAAATGGTACAAGTGAGCGACTTTGGCGGACCAGACAACACTAGAGAAGTCGAACAACAACTAATCCAAGAACTCGTAAACCTGTTTGGTTATGAGCATGTTGAGTTCAGCACTGAAGCACCCTCAATCGGTAATAAAGTATGAGCAAACCCATCCAAATGGAAAAAGGCGTCAAGTATCGCGACGCTGACAAAATGGCACTGATTCCTGTTAAGAACATGCCAACTGAACAAAAAGAAGTATTACGTAAACCTGAATGGATGAAAATAAAGCTGCCAGCAGATAGCCAGCGTATTCAGGATATCAAATCAGCGATGCGTAAAAATAATCTGCATTCTGTCTGTGAAGAAGCTTCTTGTCCAAACTTAGCCGAATGTTTTAACCACGGTACAGCCACCTTTATGATACTTGGTGCTATCTGTACTCGCCGTTGTCCTTTCTGTGATGTGGCCCATGGCCGCCCTGTCGCACCTGAGGCTGATGAACCACAAAAGCTGGCAAAAACAATTAGTGATATGAAGCTCAAATATGTGGTTATTACATCCGTAGACCGTGATGATTTGCGTGACGGTGGAGCACAGCACTTTGCAGACTGTAACCGTGAAATTCGTGCCCAAAACCCACATATTCGCATTGAAACACTGGTCCCAGACTTCCGTGGTCGTATGGATGTCGCTTTGGATATTCTTAAAGATAATCCACCAGATGTGTTCAATCATAACCTGGAAACCGCTCCGCGCCTTTATCGCAAAGCTCGTCCAGGAGCAAACTATAAGTGGTCACTTCAGCTACTGCAAAAATTCAAGCAGCAACACCCGGAGATTCCAACTAAATCTGGCCTGATGATGGGGCTGGGTGAAACGAAAGAAGAGATCATCGAAGTACTAAAAGATCTGCGTGCACACGGTGTTACTATGCTGACTCTTGGCCAATACTTAGCTCCAAGCCGTCACCACTTACCAGTAGAACGCTATGTGCCGCCATCAGAGTTCGATGAGCTAAAAGACATTGCTCTTGAGCTTGGTTTTACCCACGCTGCTTGCGGACCATTTGTACGTTCGTCTTACCACGCAGATATGCAGGCGCAAGGCTTAGAAGTAAAATAAGATTGTTAAGACAGCGATAATAATCAATAAAAGGCGATATATCTTCCGGTATGTCGCCTTTTTTGTATCTATCATTGAAACGATACCAATAGTTTTATAGGCTTATCTAAAATACAGTTCGTAACTGAAGGGCAATAATTCATGAAAAAGATAGTAATGCTAACACTAGTGGCGGCTTCTGCTGCCATCACCGCGGGTTGTTCTTCGAACTCTCAAACTGATAATTTCCGTGAAGCGTCGTTCGAACTGTGTAATACCGAAGTCGATATTTATTCACTCAGTGATGACGGAAAAGTTCGAATCGTATGTTCTGATGGTTCTAAATTTGCGTTAGCAAGTGAAGATACACTGGAAACAATGCGTGAAATCAACATCGAGTATTGCGATGGCGAAGGCTTAGGTAAGTTTACTGAAAGTAAAAATTACTACATGTTTAAATGCAAATCCGGCACTTTGATCAGTATGGCGAAGTAATCTTATAATCACTGTTCATATACACTCTTCGATAGCAGCCAACAGACATCGAATTGAGTTTTAGCCAATAAAAAAGGCCTGCTTCTAATAGCAGGCCTTTGTTATTCAGATTTGAAACTTAAGCGTAAACTGGCAGACGCTTACAAATTTCCAGAACCTTCTGTTTAGTTGCTTCAATAACAGCATCATCATTGATGTTATCAAGTACGTCACACATCCAGTTCGCCAGAGATTTAGCATCGTCTTCACTGAAACCGCGGCGAGTAATAGCTGGCGTACCAACACGAATACCAGAAGTTACAAACGGGCTGCGCGGATCGTTTGGCACTGAGTTTTTATTTACCGTGATGTTTGCAGCACCCAGTGCCGCATCAGCTTCTTTACCAGTGATGTCTTTATCAATCAGATCAACAAGGAACAAGTGGTTTTCCGTGCTATTCGATACGATCTTATAGCCACGCTGCTGGAATTGAGCAACCATTGCCTTGGCATTTTTTACTACACGCTCCTGATAAGCTTTAAACTCAGGCTCCATCGCTTCTTTAAATGCTACTGCTTTACCAGCGATAACATGCATCAGAGGACCACCCTGTCCGCCAGGGAATACCGCTGAGTTCAGCTTTTTATACATGTCTTCACCAGCGTTTGAAAGAATCAAACCACCACGAGGGCCAGCCAGTGTTTTATGAGTTGTGGTTGTCACTACGTGTGCATGTGGAATTGGCGTAGGGTATACACCTGCAGCAATCAGACCTGCTACGTGAGCCATATCAACAAACAGGTAAGCGTCAGCTTTGTCTGCGATTTCACGCATGCGTGCCCAGTCAACAATTTGCGAGTAAGCTGAGAAACCACCGATGATCATCTTAGGTTTATGCTCCAGAGCCAGCGCTTCCATCTCGTCATAGTTGATTTGGCCAGCTTCGTCGATACCGTAAGGAATGACGTTGTAGTGTTTACCTGAAAAGTTTACTGGTGAGCCATGAGTCAGGTGACCACCGTGTGCCAGACTCATACCGAGAACGGTGTCGCCCGGATTAAGAAGAGCCATATATACAGCACTGTTTGCTTGTGAGCCAGAGTGAGGCTGAACGTTAGCATATTCACAACCAAATAGCTGACATGCACGGTCAATTGCCAGAGCTTCAGCCTTATCTACGTATTCACAACCGCCATAGTAACGCTTGCCAGGGTAACCTTCAGCGTATTTGTTTGTTAGCTGAGAGCCTTGTGCTTCCATTACACGCGGGCTGGTGTAGTTTTCTGAAGCAATAAGCTCGATGTGTTCTTCTTGGCGAAGAGTTTCTTCCTGAATGGCAGCGTATAGCTCCGGATCATAATCAGCGATGTTCATATCACGCTTAAGCATCTGTATCTCCTGACTCAGATTTAACTAAAAGTAGCAAAAAACCACACAACGACCAAAAGCAAACGTTTTCGTCACCGTAACATGGCGCGCATTCTACATAATTTGACTTACATCATAAAGCTTAAATTACACAAATTATCATGCAGTTTTTTCATAATGATTAACAGTGGTTTTCATATCCTTAACGATTAGGATGTAGCAAAGCTGTTACTTGTCTACATTTTATTTACAGTATGTAAAGATAGAATTACATAGATTTACCTCAAATTTCCTCCACTAGCTACCGAAAATATTACCTTTTCATTACTATTTGCCCATTCGAACAATCATTATTTGCATATTTATCATGGAAACTCATTCACGGAAAGAAGACTGGATTGCTATTTTCACTGGCACATTTATTGTGTCACAAGGGCTGTTTTTTCTAAAAGCGGCAAATCTGATCACTGGTGGCACTGCCGGATTAGCGCTGCTTCTCACTCATATTTTCCCCTGGAGCTTTGGCGTATTGTACTTTTTCGTCAACGTTCCCTTTTATCTGCTAGCCTGGAAACGCTTCGGCGTTAAGTTTTCGGTAAACACTGCGATTTCATGTGGACTAGTCTCAGTCTTTACAGATCATTTGTCCCACTTCATTGCTATTGAACACATCAATGAAGTTTACTGTGCTCTGGCAGGCGGATTATTAATTGGTCTTGGGATGCTTATCCTGTTTCGTCATCGTTCAAGCCTGGGCGGATTCAATGTCTTATGTCTGTTTATTCAGGATAAGTTCGGCATCTCAGTGGGTAAAACACAACTCGTACTGGATTGTGCCATTGTTGTGACGTCGCTGTTTTATTTGACGCCATTGATAATTGCTCTGTCTGTGTGTGGTGCGGTTGTTCTCAATGTGGTTCTCGCTATGAACCATAAGCCTTCGCGCTACTCTGTAAAATACATATAAAATAAGCCCGCGGTTAAAGCGGGCTTATTTATCCATCTTTAGTAACGATAACTAGTGAGTACTTCGCGCTTTAATGTCATGTTCCAGCGCATGGTTCAACTCGGCTTCTACATGCCCCGGTGCCTGTGTTTTAGCAGAGATTAGCCGGTACATCGCAGGTATCACAAATAAGGTGACTACAGTAGCGAATGCCATACCAAAGAAGATAACAGTACCAACCGCTACCCGACTCTCATACCCGGCACCTGTAGAAAGGATCAAAGGAATAGAGCCAGCCAGAGTGGTAAAGGCTGTCATTAAAATCGGGCGTAATCGGCGAGCCGAAGCATCTACAATGGCTTTTTCAAACTCTACGCCACGATCTCTTAACTGGTTGGTAAATTCTACAATTAATATACCGTTTTTTGTCACCATACCAATTAGCATTACCATACCGATCTGACTGTAAATGTTCATGCCCTGCTGCATAACAAACAAGCCTAAGAAACCACCAAAGACCCCCATTGGAACGGTAAGCATAATAACCATAGGGTTAATAAAACTCTCAAACTGGGCCGCTAAAACCAAATAAGCCACCAGCAACGCCAGTGCAAAGACGATTGCAACGCTTGACTGATTCTCCTTAAAGTCTTTCGACTCACCCGAATAGCTTACCGTAATATCATTTGGCAGTATCTCAATCGCTTTCTGGTCCATAAAATCAAGCGCCTGGCCTAAAGTGACACCATCTTTAAGGTTGGCGGTGATCGTAATCGACTTCTGCTTGTTGTAGTGTGCTAAACGAATCGCTGACGCGACCTCTTCGATCTTAGTCACGGTATCTAAAGTCACTAAATCTCCGTTACCAGTTCGCATATAGATCTGACTCAGGTCAGCCGCATTATTGAAGCTGTTTTCATCTCCACGCAGATAAACATCGTACTCTTCACCACGCTCAACAAATGTTGTGACACTCTTACCACCCAGCATAACCTCAAGGGTATCGGAAATATCCTGAACACTGATGTTGAGTTCCGCAGCACGTTGTCTATCAACTGACACTACTAGCTCAGGTGTTTTTTCTGAATAGTTGATATCGACCCCTGTCATATATGGAGAATCCGAGGCTGCATTTTCTAACTGTTCAGCCCACTGCTTTAACTCGGAGTAATCAGAGCCTCCGACAACAAACTGAACCGGCTCACTGGATCCACCACGAAAACCCGGCATAAATGGAAAAACTCTGACATCAGGAATCCCAGCCAGTGCTTTCCTCACTTCACCTAACGCTTGCTGTGCAGAGGTAGTCCGCTCACTCCAGTCATCCAGCGTCATAATAACAAACCCGGTCTGATCGCCGGCATTCCCCCCGAATGCTGGTGACTGCAGACTGAATGATTTAAGAAAACCCTGCCCCAGAAGCGGCTTCAAACGGGCTTCAACTAAATCCATATTGGCAGACATACGGTTATAACTGGTCGCGTCAGCACCACGCACAAAAGCAAAGATAACCCCGCGATCCTCGGACGGTGTTAACTGAGCCGGTACATTTTGCATGAGCTGATAACTACCGCCAATACATCCAAGAATGATTAACGGTGCCAGCAGCTTCCAACGTAATGCATAACCCAGTGATGCCTTGTAACCTGATTCAAGCTTACCAAACAGTCGATCAACCACCCGGTTGAAACCGTTTTGCCTTACGTTGGCTTTCAGGATCTTACTGCCCAATACAGGGGTTAACGTCAGGGCAATTAATGAAGAAAAAATCACTGACATAGCAAGCAAGACCGAAAACTCGGTGAAAAGCAGGCCAACCATACCATCCATAAACGAGATTGGCAGAAAGACCATCACCAGTACAAGCGTGGTGGCGATAACGGCAAAACCAACCTCACGGGCACCTTTATATGCAGCCAGCAGCGGTTTCTCACCCTGCTCAATATGGTGAAAAATGTTCTCCACCACCACGATAGCATCATCCACCACCAGACCAATTGACAGAATCAATGCCATCAGAGTGATCAGGTTAATCGAGAAACCGAAATAATACGCCGCAATAAATGATGAAATCAGCGAAACCGGAACGGTGATGGCCGGTATTAATGTTGCCCGAGCCTGTCCGATAAAGATGTACAGAACTAAAACCACCAGACCACCAGTGATAAACAGTGTGTTGTACACTTCGGCGATTGAACGCTCGATAAACACGGTTGAATCGTAGCTCACTTCCAAATTGGTATTTTCAGGAAGAAACTGCTGAATTCTGTCGACTTGTTCATGAACCCGTGTTGCAACCTCCAACGGGTTAGCATCAGATTGGGGCACAACCCCCATACTGACATTCACCAATCCATCGGTTTTGTACATAGAGTTTTCATTTTCAGCACCAATGAATACATCAGCAACATCTTTTAAGTATATTGGTGTATTCCCGACACGTTTCACCACTAGATACTGAAAATCAGCTTCCGTTCGGTAAGAGCGTGCAGTTCGCACAGACATCACGGTTGAATCATTCCGAACTTCGCCACCGGGACTCTCTATATTCTCACGACGCAGAGCAGCAGAAATATCTGATGTAGTCACACCGCGACCCGCCATTAACTCAGGCTTCAGGCGCACATACATCACTTTGTACAAACCACCAGAAACATTGATCGAACTGACACCAGAAATCAGGCTGAAACGGTCAACCAATACCCGCTCCATGTAATCGGTCAACTGAGTACGATCCATTGAGGTTGAACGCAGGTTGATATAAATCGATGCCTGACCTGATCCATTATTCTTATACACCAGCGGGTCGTCGGCTTCATCAGGTAGAGCTCGTTGTGCCCGAGCCACCGCATCACGAATGTCACTGACACCGGTATTTAAGTCATAGCCCAGCTCAAATGTCACTGTAATGCGTGACGAACCGTTACGAGTCACAGACGTTATTTCATCAATACCACTGATACCAGCAAGTTGCTCTTCCAGTACCGAAGTGATCTGATTCTCAATAATGGTTGCAGAAGCCCCCTGATAGCGCGTCGAAATCGACACCACAGGGTTTTCTATATCCGGCATTTCCCGCACAGCAAGCTTAGTAAAAGAAACAAAGCCAAACACACACAAAAGCATGCTTAGTACAACAGCGGCAACCGGACGCTTAACAGAAACGTCAGAAATCAGCATTAATTATCATCCTTTTTCACTGGACGACCATCTGTAGTCACCTCTTCCACCTGAACGCCATCACGCATATTTACGATGCCCTGAACAACTATACGTTGACCGATCTCTAACCCTTTCTCGACGACAACTTGATTCTCAATACGTGCGCCAAGCTGAATTTCTGTTCGCGTTGCTTTATTATCTTCACCGATCACATAAACATATCGCTTGGTACCAGAATACTCGAGTGCCTGTACCGGAATGATGGGAGCTTCAATAGCCGGGAAAGCCATGTACGCAGATACCAGCATTCCTGGCTTAAGTAAACGTTGTTGATTGGCAAAATGAATTCTCACCCGAAGGTTTAAAGTGTCACTGTTTACACGAGTGTCAATTCCAACCACCTCGCCCTGAAACTGTTTCTCTGGCCAGGCATGGGTGGTTCCCGTGACCGTCATTCCTTCAGAAAGCATTGAAAGGTAGCGTTCGGGAACCTGAAGATCTAACTGCATTAATTCTAAGTTATCCAGTGTCATCAATTCAGTCCCTGAACTGACGATTTTACCCCGGCTGAAATCGATAAAGCCGACCGTCCCGGAAAATGGTGCTTTAATATGCAAATCAGCCCAGTTTGCTTCTGCAGCCTCAAGCCGGGCTTGCGCAATATCAACACTGGTTTTTTGTGCGTCAATTTCTGTCTGAGTAATCGCGTTACGAGTGACCAAGCGTTCGTACTCGGCGAGTTTACGTTTTTCATCCCTTAAATAAGCTCTGGCTTCGGCGACAGCTGCGCGGGATTTATCATCGTCTAACTGAACCAGAAGCTGGTTTTGTTTCACTTCCTGATTCGCTTTTACCGCAATGGTATCAACTTTCCCGGATACTTCAGGAGAAATGACAACAGATTGTTCAGCTTCAAGCTTTCCAACCAGAGATAAAGACTAAGAAACCTGATGAACCTGAACTAAGTCTGTCACCACCGAAACAGCGGATGGTCCTTGTGGTCCGGCAGCAGAAACAACACCGCTGCTGCATAACGCCAATGAGAGAGCAAGCGAAACAAATGTAATTTTTTTCATAAAGTAAGTCAGAGAGTGAGAGTGAGAATGAATATTTATTATAACCAGTTATATTACGTTTAAACGTAAAGGAACGTAAATTTGATGTTTCAATCTCCTTTTTAAACCATCATTTCAAAAAACAAAAGGGGGATTTCAGCCGTCTTTGTCCAAAAAGACAGCATTCAAGTCAAAAAGACAAAAAAAGTGTTTACACCAAGTCCGAGTTTGATAATATGCGCTCCGCACTTGATTGATGCGTTGGGAAAAACATCAGTCAAGCTTAATCTTAAAAAGATTAGGAAAACCCCTGGAGGGGTTCCCGAGTGGCCAAAGGGAGCAGACTGTAAATCTGCCGGCTCCGCCTTCGATGGTTCGAATCCGTCCCCCTCCACCATTTTCTTCTCGTTAGAGAAACGCTTGATTGATGCGTTGGGAAAACGTCGGTTAAGGATAAAAATCCCTGGAGGGGTTCCCGAGTGGCCAAAGGGAGCAGACTGTAAATCTGCCGGCTCCGCCTTCGATGGTTCGAATCCGTCCCCCTCCACCATTTTTTTCTCATTAGAGAAACGCTTGATTGATGCGTTGGGAAAACGTCAGTTAAGGATAAAACACCCGGAGGGGTTCCCGAGTGGCCAAAGGGAGCAGACTGTAAATCTGCCGGCTCCGCCTTCGATGGTTCGAATCCGTCCCCCTCCACCATACACAAAAAGCCAGCTCATTGAGCTGGCTTTTTTCATGTCTATTAAAAGATAATAGTTCAATACTAGGGTTCGATAAACAAACCCTATTGATGTTAGTCGATCAGGATAACTCTGGTTTCATAAGGCTTTAGCTGCTGATGACGTTGTACCAACTGGCTCTCTATCTCAGGGTAATTTCCCAACAAATAACGCGCTTTTTCAAGATCAATCTCGTCAGGTAAATCACATTCGGCCTGCTCACCATAGTAATTATTCACGCAAATCAAAGTTTGACCGTCACTACGCCGTTGATACGCAAATATCCTTTTATGCTCAGGTAATAAGTCCAGATAGTCACCAGTAGTTATAACCTCAACCTCTTTTCTTAACCGAATCAGTTTTTGATAATAGTAAAAAACAGAGTTCTTATCCTGAAGCGCCTGATGGGCATTGATTTGTTGGTAGTTAGAAGCCACAGACAACCAGGGTTCACCGTCACTAAAACCAGCAAATTTACTGCTGTCCCACTGCATAGGAGTACGCGCATTATCGCGGGATTTTTGTGCCAGTATTGCCAGCATATCCGCTTCACTGACCCCTTGTTGGTTGACCATAATGTCGTACATATTGGTACTCTCAACATCACGATACTGTGAAATTGATGTATAGCCCGGATTGGTCATGCCAATTTCTTCACCCTGATAAATATAGGGGGTTCCTTGCATCATATGCACCGAAGTTGCGAGCATTTTCGCCGATTCCTCTCGATATTCCGTATCATTGCCTAAACGACTCACCACTCGTGGCTGATCATGATTACACCAGAACAGCGCTCCCCAACCTTGACCATTCAAACCAGTCTGCCAGTGGTTAAACACCTGCTTAAGCTGAATAAAATCGAATGGCGCTCTGGTCCACTTTTCACCGTTAGGATAGTCCGCTTTAAGGTGATGGAAATTGAACACCATCGACAGTTCTTTGTTGTCCAGCGATGAGTACTGCTGACAATGATCCAGTGTTGTCGATGACATTTCACCAACCGTCACACTGCCATATTTCTGGAACACGTCTCGACTGATTTCTTGCAAATATTCATGAACACGCGGTCCATCCGTATAGAAACGGCGACCATCACCAATATCGTCATTAGGAAAGTCCTGTTGCTTGGAAATGAGATTAATCACATCCAGCCGGAATCCATCCACTCCCTTCTCAGCCCAAAAGCTAATAACTTTTTTTACTTCCTGACGAACAACCGGATTTTCCCAGTTTAAGTCTGCTTGCTCTGTCGCGAACAAATGGAGGTAGTACTCGCCTGTTTTTTCATCCAGAGCCCAGGCACTGCCACCAAACTTTGATTGCCAGTTATTTGGTGCCTGACCATTAACCGGTGGTTTCCAGATATAATAATCGCGATAAGGGCTAGCTTTGTTGCCCAATGCAGACTGAAACCAATGATGTTGTGTTGAAGTATGATTAACCACGATATCCATAATAACTCGGATACCTCTTTGATGAGCCTGAGATAACAGGCTGTCAAAGTCTTCCATACATCCGAAATCTGGATTAATCGAATAGTAATCAGAAATATCGTAACCATTATCTACCATGGGTGACTGGTAGACAGGTGTCAGCCAAATAGCATCAATCCCCAGAGTTTTCAGGTAATCCAGCTTGGAAATAATTCCCTGAATATCACCGGTCCCCTTTGCTGCGCTATCACAAAAGCTTTTAGGATAAATCTGGTAAATTGATGCGGTTTTCCACCAATCCGCGTTGCTGTTTGCAATCGTCATTGTGATGTCCACTTACCTAAAGAAAAATAAAAATATGCAATTGTCAGAGCCTGTTAACCCTGAGGTTAACAGGCTCAAATCACCAAAAAACTGATTATGCTGAAGCGGTTTCCAGCTGGCCCTTAGACTGAGCTCGTTTATACATAACAAGCGTCAATGCTGCTGGTACCGCAATTGCCACAGCCATCGCTAACAGGTATACAAGCCAGTATTGTGGCTGAATAGAGAGAATCCCCGGCAAACCACCAACACCGATACCATTGGCCATCACCCCTGCTGCACCACAAATACCAGCGGCAATAGCACTACCAATCATGGCGCTTAACATTGGGAATTTATATTTGAGGTTAATCCCGTACATCGCCGGCTCAGTAACCCCCAAATAAGCAGATATTGCAGCGGGAACCGAAATATCACGCTCACCATGCTTCTTACTGATGATGATAATGCCAACAACCGCCGACGCCTGTGCAATATTAGAAAGTGCTATTAGAGGCCAGATTGGTGTACCGCCAAGATCCTGCATCAATTGTAAATCCACCGCGTTGGTTGTGTGGTGAATACCGGTAATGACCAAAGGTGCATACAGAAAGCCAAACACCATGGAACCAAGAACTGCAAAGTCCCCTGTCATGGCCGCTTTCGCCGCAATACCAACACCGTCACCTAACATACGACCGAACGGACCGATAATCGCGTGGGACAGAATCACAGCCAGAATGAGTGAAACAAAAGGCACCACAACCAAATACAAATAGCCCGGGATAACACGTTTTAAGCTGTTTTCAATAAAGGCCAGCACCACACCAGCCAGAATGGCCGGAATCACCTGAGCCTGATAACCCACTTTCTCAATCACAAACAAGCCGAAATCCCAGACTTCTGGAACTTGTTTACCGATCAGATAAGCATTCATCAGCTGTGGAGAAACCAGAGTTACCCCCAGCGTGATACCAAGAATTGGCGTCCCTCCAAGCTTTCTGACCGTTGACCAGCAGACACCAACCGGCAGGAAGAAGAAGATAGCCTCACCAATCAACCACAAGAATGAATGCACACTAGCCCAGAATTGACTGATTTGCGTCAGTGACTGTCCATCAAACATTTTGATGTCGCCAATCACATTACGGAAACCCAGAATCAAACCACCAGTGATAATCGCAGGAAGTAACGGAACAAATATCTCTGCCAGGTGAGAAATTCCGCGCTCCAGGACGTTCATATTCTGGCGTGCCGCCTGTTTTGCATCATCTTTCGACGCACCTTCCTGACCTGTGATCTCCAACAAGATCTTGTAAACCTGATCGACTTCCGTACCAATAACTACCTGAAACTGGCCAGCATTGGTGAAGCAGCCCTTCACTAAACTAACCGACTCCAGTCCCTTTTTATCGGCTTTTTCTGGTTCATTAAGAACAAATCTCAGACGTGTTAAACAGTGGCTGACACTGGCGATATTTTCATTGCCACCCACCAGTTCGACAAGACGCTGCACATCTTGCTTATTAATTTTACTCATACCCTCGTCCGCCTTATTGGTTATTTACCAAAACGACCTTAAAACTTATTACCCGCTCGACTCTCAGTCTTTTTGGCATTGATATTATATTAGTTGAATAGTTAATGGGAACATTCCCATAAAGGTGCGAGTATATTGACACAATCAATAAGAGTTAAAAATGGGAACAGTCCCAATAATTGAGAATGATCACATTGATTGTGTTTAATTCGAGCAAATATGGGTATGAACTAGCCGGATTTGAGTAGCTGTTAGCGCTACTCAGGCACTAATTCGGTGGGAGACTGGGTGATATGTACTGGCTGATGAATTTCGCCATCAAGATGCTGGATCAATAAGTTAGCAGCCTGTTCTCCCGCTTCACGATAGCCGGGATCAACACTGTAAACTTTGGGAAACAGAAAAGTGAGCAAATCGTTACCACCAACCCCGGTGACCAAAACATCTTCGCGTTGACGTTCTTGCAAACGCTTGATCACTCCCAGAGCCAGCGTGTCACTCGCACAAACAATCGCCTGCGTTGTTTCAGTTAGAACCAGATCAACAAGCTGATAAGCACTTTCCTTTTGTAGCTGTCCTGTTTGATAGTTGGCTTTAAGCTGGTGTTGTTCGCACCAGTCTATATAGGCCTGCAATCGCATCGCACCGGTCGTCACATCGTGCGGATCAACACCAATAAACGCGATATCTGATAAGCCTTGCAGGTGAATATAGTTTAACGCCTGATTGATGATGCCAAGGTTGTCATAATTAATTGACGAAAGCGTTTGTGAATAGGTAGCAATTACGACGGCCTTAGAATGCCAACGCTCTAATGCTTGAGTATCGAGATCAGTAAAGCCAAAAATAATCACGCCATCGACGTTACGCTTTAACAGCACATCAAGATGTTCATTCGTTTTGTCACGATCAAACTGACTTTCCATAATCACCGCGTCATAACCATGCGCATAGAGAACTTCAAGCATTCGACTTACAGAGCGATTTTCTGAAGGAGAATCAAGCCGCGAGATAATAACGCCAACCACTTTCTGACTACCGCCACGCATTAACTGAGCAGATTTAGACGGAACATACCCTGATTCTGCAATCACCCTTTCAACCTTTTCACGTGTTTCAGGTTTGACTTTGGGATCATTAGTCAATACACGAGATACCGTCGATTTTCCCACTCCGGAAATTCTGGCGATATCTAAAATAGTCAGTTTTTTACTCATCGATTCTAGGGCCTGTTGACCTGGGGTTTTACCAATGGATTAAAAAAAGCGGTGGAAACCACCGCACTCGATTTAGGGTTAGTCCATACTGCAGGTTTTATAGATAATACCTTTCACTTCCAGCCTTGCATCTTCACCTTTAGTAAACAAAGTGACCGGGTTAACGACCGCAGAGGTATTGTCATCCAGAATGTATTTTTCTCCTGAACCTGAAGTAATACGCACCAAACGATACAAACTCTCAGATGTTCTTAATACAGCCGTTTCAGGAGCCAGGAAAGCGACGTCAAATTGCTTTTCGTCATCGCAACGATAATGCTTAAAATCGCTCTCTTTTACTTCAACACCATCAACTTTTGTTGTTGCAGAGCAAGCGGTGATTACCATCAAGCAGAATGCAATCACGACCGATATTTTATTCATGATGATTCTCTCTATTCAATTGCGTAACAGGGATAACCAGAACAAAATTCAACTCGTTGAAGACATACCAGAGTTACTTGTTCTCTAGTAAATAGTTAGGCACATCACGTAAGCTGTCCAGTACAACCGTGGACAAAGCTTCACCTTTTTCAGTAACGGGCTTTCCACTGCGGACCAGAATTCGGGTGCCAACACCTGCAGCTTCCGCAGCCATCATGTCTGCAGCTTTGTCTCCGACCATAACGGAATTGGTCATATCTATCTTGAGAAAATCACGAGCAGAAATGAGCATTCCAGGTTTTGGCTTACGACAGTTACAGTCTTCTTTATATTTGCCGCTACCATGTTCTGGGTGATGTGGGCAGTAGTAGATACCATCCAGCTCAACGCCATTATCTACGAAGTTCCAGTCCATCCACTGCGTCAGTGAAAGGAAACGGTCTTCGCTAAACATACCACGCGCAATACCTGACTGATTAGTGACTAATACGAGTAGATACCCCATATCCTGCAACTTTTTGGTTGCCTCAAAAACACCTTCGATAAACTCAAAGTCATGCTCGTCACTCACGTAACCATGATCGACGTTAATCACGCCATCACGGTCTAAAAACACAGCTGGTTTTGCCAAAATCATATTCTCAGTCGTCTATGTATACGCGAATTATCATATAACTTTGACAGGGAATCCATGCCTAGCGCTATTTATCTTAAACAGAACGCATTGATTAAGCTTCAAACCTAGCGGTGTGAATAAAGCTTTATTTCTTTCATCACTATCTAATTACTTAACAATCTCGATTAAAAACCATTTAGACGTCTAGACGTAAAAATATCTATTGACTTAAAGTTAGTAAAACCATAGCATCCTCTACCAAGTGAGAACGAGTTCAAAATTTTATTCTAAGTATTAAAACTCGGAGCAAATAACCAATTCATCCCCATTTGCATCTTTTTTGGGGTATCCCTGAGCAGGTTTTTAAATGATTGAAATTAGTAAAGTCAATAAGGTTTTCTATCAAGGTGATAGAGAAATCAATGCCTTAAAAGACATCAACCTTAACATCGCACAAGGCACTATCTTTGGTGTTATCGGCTCATCAGGTGCAGGGAAAAGTACCTTGATTCGTTGTGTCAACATGCTTGAGCGCCCAACCAATGGTAGCGTTGTTGTAGATGGTGTCGACCTAACTAAGCTGAGTTCGAAACAGTTAAGCGAAGCCCGCCGTAACATCGGTATGATCTTCCAGCATTTTAATCTGCTTTCTTCGCGCACTGTATTTCAAAATATCTCCTTGCCCCTAGAGCTTGCAGGACAATCTGAAAAACATATTGAAAACAAGGTCTCTGAGCTACTGAAATTAGTCGGGCTTGCTGATAAGCGTGATACCTACCCGTCTAATCTAAGCGGCGGTCAGAAACAACGAGTTGCGATTGCCCGAGCTCTGGCCTCAGATCCGAAAGTACTGTTGTGTGATGAAGCAACCAGTGCACTGGACCCGGCAACAACTCAGTCTATTCTGGAATTGCTCAAGAAGATTAACCGTAAGCTGGAAATCACTATCCTGCTTATCACCCACGAAATGGATGTAGTCAAAAGCATCTGTCATGAAGTGGCTATTATCGGTGACGGTGAGCTGGTCGAGAAAGGAACAGTTGGCGACATTTTTGCACACCCTAAGACAGAACTCGCACACCAATTTATTCGTTCTACATTGGATCTTTCTATTCCTGATGATTATCAGTCACGCCTACAAGAAACGCGTGTTAAAGGCAGTTACCCACTGGTTCGCCTGGAGTTTACCGGAGCCACTGTTGATGCGCCTCTGATGTCACAGATTTCTCGTAAATTCAATATCGACATTAGCATTCTGAGTTCAGACCTTGATTATGCCGGTGGGGTAAAATTCGGCATGATGGTCGCGGAAATTTTCGGTGATGAAGAAAATGATAACGCTGCGATTCAATACCTTCGTGACAACAAAGTAAAAGTAGAGGTGCTAGGTTATGTCCTTTAATACGATTTCAAGCTGGTTATCACTCAATGGTGACCTGCTGTTAACAGCAACTTGGCAGACTCTCTATATGGTAGCGGTTGCGGGCTTCATTGGTTTTGCATTAGGTATTCCGCTGGGCGTTATTCTGCACACCACCAAAAAAGGTGGATTGCTGGAAAACATTAAGCTGAATAGCATATTGGGAGCAATTGTTAACATCGGCCGTTCAGTACCGTTTTTGGTACTAATGGTGGCAATTATCCCGGTCACTAAGCTGTTGGTTGGTACATTTATCGGCACAACTGCGGCTATTGTACCTTTGACGATCGGCGCTATCCCATTTGTCGCGCGTTTAATTGAGGGTGCCCTGCTGGAAGTTCCAACAGGCCTAGTCGAAGCGGCTCAGTCAATGGGGGCAACGCCGATGCAAATCATCAAAAAAGTGCTGCTGCCAGAAGCAATGCCGACCATTTTGAACTCAGTGACGATAACGCTGGTTACTTTGGTGAGCTACTCAGCTATGGCTGGTACCGTTGGTGGTGGTGGCTTAGGAGACGTGGCCATTCGTTATGGCTTCCATCGATACGACGTTGTCATTATGGCAGTCACCGTTGTCATGCTTATCGTGCTGGTACAAATAATTCAATCGATCGGTGATGCTTTTGTACGCCGTGTCGACCACAGATAAAACATAAAACCAATAAATACAGACAAGTAAAAAGAATTCGTTTCTAACAAGGAGATCATAATGAGACTTAACCTGAAGAGTTTACTAACGATTGCAGCTGCCGCTTCAACTCTTATCCTGGCGGGCTGTGGCGATAAAGAAGCAGACACAAGCAAAGTTAAAATCGGTGTTATCGCGGGAGCTGAAGCACAGGTAGCCGAAGTTGCAGCGAAAATTGCAAAAGAAAAATACGATCTGGATGTAGAGCTAGTGACTTTTACAGACTATGTTACTCCGAACGCGGCACTGGATGACGGTTCTATCGATGCTAACGCATTCCAGCACAAACCATATCTGGATCAACAAATTGCAGACCGTGGATACAAACTGGCTATTGTTGGTAATACTTTCGTATACCCAATCGCAGGTTACTCTAAGCAAGTTACATCTATCGATGAACTGAAAGACGGCGATCGTATCGCAGTGCCAAACGACCCAACTAACCTTGGCCGTTCACTACTGCTTCTTGAGCAACAAGGTCTTCTGAAACTACGTGAAGATGCTGGCCTTTTAGCGACAGTTCGTGACATCGTTGAAAACCCAAAAAACATTCAAATTGTTGAACTGGATGCCGCACAACTACCACGCTCACTCGATGATGTTGCACTTTCTATCATCAACACCACTTACGCGAGTTCAATCAACCTGACTCCGGAAAAAGACGGTGTATTCGTTGAAGACAAAGAGTCTCCATACGTAAACCTGCTAGTTGCGCGTGAAGACAACGTGAATTCTGAAAACGTTCAGAACTTCCTGAAGGCATACCAAACAGATGAAGTCGCTAACGCTGCGTCAGAAATCTTCCAGGGTGGCTCTGTTAAAGGCTGGTAATCATTAACCGTTGCCGATTACAGAACAACGAAGGGCTCCACTTGGAGCCCTTTTGCGTATCTGGAATTAATTACTTTAAATGATCCCAGGAGATATTAGATACAATTCGGCACTGATCGCATTTGAAATGGAAGATATCGTGCAATGGTTCATCTAACAACCATTCTCCACCACACTTTGGACAAGTCCGGGTTTTCTCATCTGCCAAACTTTTTCCGCCCACCCGATACTGATAATAATAAGTCGGAATTTTAGTCAGGTATTCAATACGCTTGCTCAAATCCCATCCGCGCCGAAACAAATCACTATCGACTTCGCAGATTTCTTTCAACGCTGCATGCTCAGCTTTACAGCCACCAGCCATCTGCAGCTCATCACACGCCTGCCACTCGGTCTGCCACTTAATAACCGCTTTATGATCTCCATTAAATGTCGGAGCATTCCGGTAAAGAGGAATCGGTAATAAGGTGTCACCGCTTCTTAATGGTGAACAAGTGTGAACATAGGTTGTATAAAGGACCTGCCAGCTTGGTGTCTGCTGCTCTGCAGCCTGTTCGGAATTCAAGTCTCGTCCTAAAAGTCTTATTTTAGGTGCTAGAACACAAGCATCCGCCAGTCGATTAAAACAAACCTTCACAAAATCAGAATGGTTCTTAGGGTGTAAACTGTCTTTTTCCGGGCATACCGCGCGAACAGCAAACTCTCCCTCCCCCATGATTGCAGGAAACTCGCGCCCAAGCACCTGACCGTTATAACGCAGTGCATCCATGAGCCCATTAATGGCTTTATCTACCGCACTAATGGTGGTGTTATCGAAACACTCAAACTCCAACTCAACAACGTACATTATGCATCTACCTTAGGTTCCAACTGTTGAAGAAAGCTCTCGATATCATCGGTTAATACTTCACGCTTAGCTGTGCCAACTTGCTCAAGAATAACATTACCAGTCAGGTTACAGATGGATACAACTTCCATTTCATCTTCTGTGGTTGCAATAAACACCGTAGGTTTCAGTTTTAAGCGACGTTGCATGATCAGGTGCCCCAGAATATTTTCCTGCAACCGATCAAAGTCTTCATCACTCCATACTTGTAACAAGTTGAGCCAATGACCACGCCAGGTTGCTTGCATATCCGCACTATACTGGCAGCCATAAAAGAGGTGAACATCCTCATGCAGTGCAATTTCAATCCCGTTTTCTACATTGGCAAAGTCAGCGACAACTTTTCTGGCAACAGGTTTCCAGTAAACACTATTCGTCAGTTTTTGCTCCACGCAGGGGGAGCCCCACTCTGCAAGTTCTTCATTCTCAGGTAAATGTTGATGCTCTGTTTGATAAGCATCCAGGTAGCGTTGACTGAACTCAAATAAGGCTTCTGCAACAGAATGCGCCATGAAATTCTCCAATATATCCGGGGTCTGATAGCCATGTGATGACACAGGCTAACGTATTGCGTAAAATTCTGCATATTCTAATCGAATTAAACATGAAGTATGAGCAAATATTCTGATGCCAAAGAGTTAACCGGTTTAACTTTGGGCCAAAAAACCGATTATGCCAGCCAATATGATCCTTCATTATTGCAACCAGTCCCACGCAGTCTCAACCGCAACGATTTGAATTTAACTGGTGAGTTACCATTTAAAGGCTGCGACATATGGACTCTGTATGAACTGTCATGGCTCAACAAAAAAGGCTTGCCTCAAGTGGCTATCGGTGAAGTTTCCATTCCCGCCACCAGTGCAAACCTGATTGAGTCAAAGTCATTTAAGCTTTACCTCAATAGCTTCAATCAGACCCGGTTCGACGACTGGCATCAAGTGCAAATGTGTTTGAGCAAGGATCTATCGAATTGTGCTGGTGAAACCGTCGAAGTGAAAGTTAAACCACTGAATGACTATACCGCCGAACCTATTGTTACCATGCAAGGTGACTGCATTGATCACCAGGATATCGAAATTAACAGTTATGATTTTGATCACACACTCTTGGCTGACGCAACAGAAGACGTTATTGTGTCGGAAACACTTCACAGTCACTTATTAAAATCAAATTGCCTGATCACCAATCAGCCAGACTGGGGAAGCGTTGAAATTGCTTATCGTGGTGCAAAAATTAACCGAGAAGCCTTATTGCGCTACATTGTCTCGTTCCGTGAGCACAACGAATTCCATGAACAATGTGTTGAACGTATCTTTACTGATATTAGTCGCTATTGCCAGCCAGAAAGTCTGACTGTATTCGCTCGTTATACCCGTAGAGGTGGACTAGATATCAACCCTTATCGTTCAACGGATCAAGCGGCACCGAAAAATAACAAACGTATGGCTCGTCAATAAAAAGGATTTAACGCAGGATGGGATTTATTCGCTGGAAGCATTGGTTTTCTCTGGCTCTTCTGTCTTTATCAGCTTTCGCTCATGGTGCTATCAATTCGTCTCCGACACTTAATGAAGCGGAAAGCCTGATAGATATATCACCACAGCAAGCTAAAGAGATGGCCAACAGCTATCTGTCAGACAGAAAAATGGCCGAAACGGTCGAGCAAAAACCATCCACAATTGCCAGAGATGAGACTGACAGCCGCATCCGAACACCGGGTAATACCGTTGATACCATAAAGATTCTCGCTCAGGCTGAATTTAACCTTGGCTATTCGGTCGCAGCTTATCGCTTACTTGACGAAGCCTACGAACTGACTCAGCGGTTCAAACTTCCTTATCTGAAGCTCGAAGTTGAAACGCTTCAGGTTCGTCTTCACTGGTTAGAAGACAAGGATGCCAACGCGGCACGCGAACAACTCCGCGCTATCACAGAAGAATACCACTCCATCGAAAGCGCGGAAAATCTAACCGGTGGTATAGGCTACCAGATCAAACTGCTGCGCGCTGAAATTGCCTCTGATGCCAATGATATCGAACTGGCAGAGAAGCTTTTCGCTGAACTCAAAACTGAAGTCGATAATCTGAATTCTGATACCACAAAAATTGAGTATCACATCGTCGTCGGTCGCCACTACCTGGCTCATGAACGCTATAACCTGGCTCTGTCTGAACTTTTATTTGCCTACTGGAACTCCGTAGAAGTAAATGCAAGTGCCTTACTGGCGAAAACAAATACATTACTGGCGCAGGTATTTTACGAACGACGCGTGTTAGACAAAGCGCTTGTTTACCTCTCTCAGGCGGCAGATTTTTACGACAATTATAAAACCTCCCCGATATTAGCGTCAGTACTTAAAAACATGGGAGATGTGTATTTTGAGCTTGGAAAATACAACCTTGCATTGGTGCACTACTTCAACGTAATCGATCATGAAGGTAACAGTAATAGCATCGAGAACGTTATTGAAACCCGTCTGAACCTTGCTGCAACTTATCTTCAATTATACAACTATCCCCTAGCTGAACAGTACTTACTGCGGGCAAAGGAACTACTGCAATACGCAAATATTCCACGCCTTAAAGGCAGAGTTGCTTTGCTTAATGCCGGGCTGGCTTTCCACCAGAAAAAGAGTACTCAGGTCATTCAGTATGCCAAAAGCGCTCTGAAAATTAGCCAGTCAATCAACAACAAACAGATTGAGCAGCAGGCTTATCAATTGCTTTCACAAGGGTATGAACAAATCGGACAATACTCGCTAGCGCTAGAAACCATGAAGCGCAGCAGAACTCTGGAACGTCTCAATCAGGAAAAACTCAACCAAATCAGTGAAGATGCGTTTCGACAGCAAAAAGAATTTGTTGAGCAAACACTCCATCTGGTAGGCCAGGAAAAAGAGCTCAAAGAGACAAAACGCGAATTTACAAAGTTACAAAAACTCACCTTTACTTTGTTTGTTGTCGCGGGAGCGCTATTTTTGTTACTTCTGCGTCGCAGCTATATCATTCAAACGCAAAAAGAACAAATCGAAGAACTGAATACCAACCTGTTTACTCACTCCCGCTCTCGGTTGCGTAACCTGAGAATGCTCAATGCTAAACTGCCCACATCGCTACAAAAAAGCAGTCATAACTTTGAACAGTGGCATATTGGTGAACTAATTCATGAACCACTTAATGATCGTTTACGCTTTGCCATGGTTGATATTCCGTTTCTGCGCAACACTTATCTTCAACACGGATACACAGCTGGTTTAGAACTGGAACATGCTTTTGGCGAATACTTAAAATCAAAGATTAGTGACCCTGCAAGGCTATATCACTTCTCGGACGCTAATTTGCTCTACATTGAACCCAACATTGATCGCAATAGCCCACCGGAAGAAATGTTCGAAAAAATTCAGCGATGGATTGAGGAGTTTCAACCTCAACGTCGCCTGAACAGAATCATAAGAATGGGAATTGCTGACTACCCATTTTTGCCGCGCGCTTATACAGCGATCAACGATAAAGAGCTGCTGGATATTCTGTTAATGGCGACGAGTGCTGCTCGTGATTTAAGCCTGACAGAAAATTGCTCTCACTGGGTCTATTTAAAAGCCATTGATAATGCTCCGGCGGCGAGCTTTGCATCAAATAATATGCGTAAATCATGCCGACTAGCTATTAACCAAGGTTTAATAAAAGTCCACTCATCTCACAATAATGAGGAGAATATCAAAAAACTCTTAAAAGATGGTTAATTCCAAACCAAATAACAAAGAGATACGATGACGAATCGTATAATTTTGCTATTATCGATTAATTAGTAAGTAAGATCAGAATTCCCTAAACATTTAGCATTATTATTAATGGGCGTATTAGAGCAAGATATCCAGATTCAGTTACACCAACTCAAACTGCAGTTGGAGCAGACACGTTTGATGCACAGGGATAACTCGCTCAAATTTAAACTCGAGCAAAAAGTCCTAAAGCGGATAGTCGCGTCACTAATCCTTGCCTGCAAAGGTGAGGACAGTCGCCTCAACCAAAATCTGGTGGAATTACGTGAGGCTCTAGAGCAACAGAAAGATGTCAGCATATTAATTCCTCGCTTGGCCGTATTGGAGCGCATGTTGAAGAAGCAAACGTTAGACACCCAAAAGCAAAGCCAGAACTTAGATGCTCAGGTAAAGCACAGTGGCGAAGTTCTATTACGCATTCCTGGACTGCCATCAAAAATCAAACGCGATCTAAGGGATTTACTCAGCTTTTCCAGTGCACAAAACCTGTCAAAAGCAGAGCAGGCACTGAGGCTTCTTGCCATCTACGAACGCTCTATAAAAATTATTACCAGTAATCCGAATGCTATCGTAGAAGAACTGGCACATAATGCTGATAAAGAACTGCTTCTCAGTCTCAATGAAGAATTGCAGGTCCTTATAACAGAACTGGATTTTGATGGTGAATCTGGTGAGTTACTCAGTGATATCCGCGCTAAGTTATTAGTCGGTGTCTCCACTCAAACGCTTCTTGAGCTCACGCTGGAAGTTCTTAAACTGGTCATTCAGGGGACAAATTTCGAACGTAAAACGTCCGAAAAATTTCTTGAACAAGTCAACACATCGCTCTCGACCAGCCTGAAAAGTGCCACCCAAAACGCAGAACAAAGCCACAATTACTTTGAGCACCGTAAAGAGATGCACAAAGAACTAGGCAATCTGGTATCCAAGAGTCAAACCACAATTAAAGATGCGACAGAACTTAATGCCCTAAAAAGTTCTCTTGATCCATTAATGACGGATCTCGCCTCTCTGTCTGAGCGTTTAACTCTGGCTGAAGAACGGGAACAAGCGCTGATAGAACGTATGGATTACAGCAGAAATCAGATGGAAGCGCTGTTCGAAATAACGCAGGACTATCGCCGCCGTCTAGAAGATCAGGCACAACGTCTGCTGCAGGACCCTCTGACGAAGGTCTATAACCGCACCGCATTTAATGACCGTCTTGAATTAGAATATCGCCGCTGGATCCGCGCGCAGAACAACCTGCGTGTTGTCATGCTCGATATAGACCAATTTAAAACCATTAATGACAGTTTCGGGTACACCGCTGGTGATAAAGCACTAAAAATTATCGCCCGTACAATCAAAAATAACATCAGCGATACCGATACTGTGGCACGCTTTTCTGGCGAAGAGTTTGTATTACTGCTGCCAGAGCATAGTGATTCCGATTGCTATCATATTGTACAAAAAATCCAGCGTAGTATTTCCCACTTACCATTTAAGTTCCGAGAAAAAAATATCACCATCACTTTAAGTGCCGCTAGTACAATATTTAAAGATTCCGATTCTCCAGAAGTCGTTCTTGAGCGCTTACATCACGCCTTATCGAACAGCAAAAAGTTCGGACCGAACCAGCTAACCTGGAAATAGCTCTATTGCGGTGACTTGTTAAGCAAACACACCGCAATTACACGATACTTATCACAATTTATGTAGTATGGTGTTCTCTCTACTATCGAATCCACAATAGATTCAAAGTGATACCAATCTGGATAAATAAATCATGTTTATTCCTCTCATCTAAGGAGGCGATTATGATCACTCAAGTCAGCCCTGCGGGAAGTATGGATTTACTCTCGCAACTGGAAGTAGAACGATTAAAAAAAACTGCATCCAGTGATCTTTATCAGCTCTATCGTAACTGCAGCCTCGCAGTATTAAACTCTGGCAGTCACACAGACAACTCTAAAGAACTATTAGATAAATACAAAAACTTCGACATTACCGTGATGCGCCGTGAACGAGGCGTCAAGCTGGAGCTCACTAACCCTCCTGAACACGCCTTTGTCGATGGACAAATTATCAAGGGAATTCAGGAGCATCTGTTTTCAGTTCTGCGCGATATTGTCTATGTCAATATGCATATTGCGGAAGGTCAAAGGTTAAACCTCACCAGCTCTACACATATCACCAATTTGGTGTTTGGTATTTTGCGTAACTCCGGTGCGCTAATTCCCGGCATTACCCCGAATTTGGTCGTATGCTGGGGCGGCCACTCAATCAACCCGATAGAATACCAGTATACCCGTGAAGTGGGGAATGAATTAGGGTTGCGTGAACTAAACATTTGTACCGGATGTGGACCGGGAGCCATGGAAGGACCAATGAAAGGAGCTGCTATCGGTCACGCCAAACAGCGCTATAACAAAAAACGTTATATTGGTTTAACCGAACCGTCAATTATCGCAGCCGAGCCGCCAAACCCTATCGTCAACGAACTGATCATTATGCCGGATATTGAGAAACGTCTCGAAGCGTTTGTTCGTATTGCTCACGGTATTATTATCTTCCCGGGTGGTCCAGGTACAGCTGAAGAACTGTTATACCTGCTAGGTATTATGATGCACCCGGAAAATACATCCCAGCCTATGCCTATCGTACTGACAGGCCCGAAAGAAAGTGAAGATTATTTCCGCTCAATCGATGAATTTATTGGTGAAACTTTAGGCCCTGAAGCGCAGAAACATTACACCATTGTCATTGATGATCCGGCGGAAGCTGCACGAATAATGAAAAATGCTATGCCGAAAATTCGCCAGCAACGTAAAGATAATGATGATGCTTATAGCTTTAACTGGTCATTGAAAATTGAACCAGAATTCCAGCTGCCATTTGAGCCGAATCATGAAAACATGGCGAATCTAGACCTGCACCTCAACCAACGTCCTGAAGTGCTAGCAGCCAACTTACGCAGAGCGTTCTCAGGTATCGTCGCCGGTAACGTAAAATCGGAAGGCATTCACGAAATTGAACGCTACGGCCCATTTACTCTTCACGGTGATCCAAAGCTGATGAAAAAAATGGATAAACTGCTTCGCGACTTTGTTGAACAGGATCGTATGAAACTCCCCGGAGGAACCGCTTACGTTCCTTGCTACCGTATTGAAAGCTAAACCGTCACCTCAGGGGGCGACACTTGGTGCTGCTCCTTGAGGTAACCTGGCGATATCATTAGAATAACAACCAACGCCCTCTTATTATTTGTGTTTTATGTCTATCCATCTTGTCATCATTGATGCACTTAACCTTATCCGTCGTGTTCATTCGGCACAGCCCGATCCAACCGATATCGATCGGACAATAAACACAACAACCCGCACTCTTTCACGAATTATCAACGAATCTGTACCAACACATATTATCGCTGTATTCGATCATCACTTACAGGACAGAGGCTGGCGAGCGGAGCTGCTGCCTTCATATAAAGAAGGGCGTAAACCTATGCCTGAAGCTCTGCATCAGGGATTAGACGCTATACAGCAGGCGTGGTGGGAACTGGGTATTGACTCCTTGCTTTCCGATGGTGATGAAGCCGACGACTTAGTCGCGACACTGGCCTGTAAAGTCGCCAACCACAATGAAAAAGTCACCATTATTTCAACCGATAAAGGGTATTGCCAGTTACTGTCCCCAACTCTACAGATCCGGGATTATTTTCAGCATCGCTGGCTAGATGCACCGTTTATTGAAAACGAATTTGGAGTTAAACCATCTCAACTGGCGGATTATTGGGGATTGACCGGGGTTAGTTCTAGTCAGGTGCCGGGCGTTGCCGGAATTGGTCCTAAAGCAGCAAAAGAGATTCTGACTCAGTATTCTGATATTGAACAAGCTTACGCCAGTGAAGATCTTGCGCCGAAATACCGTAAGAAGCTAGATCAACAGATTGAAGTGGCGCGAACATGCAAACAGATATCAACACTCAAAACAGACATCGAGCTTGGGTTTAATCTGCAAGATATACGGTACACTAAAGAGTAATAAAAACGAAAAAACGCGCCTTGGAAGCGCGTTTTTTATTGATATTTAATGGGGTGAAATCGTTTTTAAAGTCTGAATATGAACCGTAATTTCCTCTCGATCGTGGTATAAATGCTTAGCCTGCAATTTAAACTTCACACCGTTCTCAATTAAAAAAACCTTCAGGTTTTCAATATCCTCCAGCACTTCGTCATAACGTCCTTTCATTGGTAGTTTAAGGTTGAAAATCGCTTCTTTCGCCCAGCCACTGATGATCCACTCACCCATTAACTGTGCCACGCGTGACGGCTTTTCAATCATGTCACAAACCAGCCAGGTGACATTCTTACGCGGTGGTTCAAACTTAAAACCATCCACCATGTGGTGTTTTACCTGTCCTGTATCCATCAGGCTATCTGCCATCATGCCATTATCTATCGCATGTACGAACATCGACCGTTTCACGAGCTGATAAGTCCAACCTCCAGGACAGGCGCCTAGATCGACCGCCCACATACCAGAAGCTAAACGTTCATCCCACTCTTCACGGGGGATAAACACATGGAAGGCTTCCTCCAGCTTCAACGTCGAACGGCTTGGAGCATCAGCGGGAAACTTCAGTCGTGGAATACCCATAAAGAACTTAGAATTGTTCTGGCTGTATGAGTAACCAACAAAACAGTGGCCGGACTCAACGAAACAGACATGCAAAACTGGCTTTTTACTATTATCTTTCGCAGTCAAAAGACCTTTACCACGTAACGCCTGACGCAGCGGTACCGTAAACTTGCGACAGAACTTAAGCAATTCTTTAGCTTCATTGGTATCCGGTGTTTCAACCCGAATATCCCCGCACAATGGAAAACCGTCACTATAATCCAATTCAGACAGAATCGGAGAGATACGATCATCTTTTGGCAACTGCGAGAACTCTGCTGCGATAGCAAACATTTGGCGTGAAAAGATTAGAGCCTGAAAATCAATATTCTTGATCAGTTTATCGGCATCACCGTCTTGGTAACACTCAAACAGAACGTAACCGGAATTCGTCACGACGCGAGGGAAACCATAAACCTCAAGTTGAGTTGCTTTATCCTGGATCTCTCCCGCGCACTCTTTTTCAAAGCCCGCCCGGCAATAGAGCATCACTTGTTTCACTGTTTCACCTCATCAAAATTTACGGCAGCTAAGACAAATAAAACCCAGCCAATGATAAAGAGCAGACCACCCATTGGGGTTATTGGTCCAAACCACTTTATTCCTGTTAGTGCTAATGCATACAGACTGCCACTAAAACAAAAGATGCCGATGATAAAGCAAATCGCTGCACGGCTAAAATATTTTTGTGCTTTTTCTTTCGATGAGATAGTTAACAGAATCGCGCAGACAATAATGGCAGCAGCATGAATAAACTGATAGTGAACCCCGGTTTGGAAAACATCCAGCTGATAAGAGGTTACATACGCTTTTAAACCATGTGCAGCAAATGCTCCTAATGCGACAGCGATACCGGAAAACAACCCACCAATTGTTAGTAAATACTTACTTTTCATCTTTTAAACCCTGACTTTCCAGTATAAATTCACTGAGGTATTTAACCGCAAGCTCTATATTGTCACGCTCAGTGTAGCCTGATGATTTACGAGGTTTAAAACTATGGTCGCCATCCGGAATAAATGTCACCTGTACCTGTTGGCTGAATACGAAGCTACGACATTCTTCCCGGTGACCAAAGGTATCTCTTTCACCCTGCAGTATCAGACAAGGCTTTTCTATCGAAGATAAATGTTCACCTTTATACTTTTCAGGCTTCCCCGGAGGGTGAAAAGGAAATCCTAAACAAGCAATGGCGTTTACAGCAGGGTGTTCATTCAATAACGTCGCCATACGTCCCCCCATCGATTTACCACCAATCACCACGCCCTGATTTGCGTATTGATTGATAACCTCTTCATAAGCTTCGAGCAATTTAGGCGCTCTGTCCGGCGGGCGGCGTTTACCATCTTCAGCGCGTTTTACCATATAAGGGAAATTGAAGCGCACCACACGAATACCATTATCCACCAGCCCCTTTGTTACCTGCTCCATAAACTCATGGTTCATATCCGCACCAGCACCATGAGCAAATATAAATAGCGGTGCGTTTTCATCACCATCTATTACCACGTTATTCATCTAATATAACCTCTTGCTCTCTGCGAGCTTTGTTAAGCATCCAGTCACGGAAAGTTGCAATACGTCCCATATCCGCTTGCTTCTCATGACAAACAACATAGAAAGCATTCTTGGTCATCAGTACTTCATCAAAAGGCGAAACTAAGCGACCTGCATCAATTTCCGGCTGAGCAAGCACATTGTTGCCCAATGCGATACCTTGTCCATGAATCGCCGCCTGAAGTACCATAGTCGAGTGGCTGAAAATTGGGCCGTGGTTCAAATTGACCCCTTCAATATGATTTTCTTTAGCAAACTGTTTCCAGTCTTTTCTGGATGTGTCATGAAGTAATGTATGCTGACCTAAATCTCCCAGACAAGCGAGCGGTTTAGCGCCCAGCATTAAAGATGGCGAACAAAGCGGGATCAAAAACTCCTGATAAAGCTTATCGGCTCTCAACCCCGGCCAGTGACCCCGACCATAATAAATCGCCACATCCACATCATCGGTTAACGAACCTTCTTCCATATCAACCGCTTTAATCCGAACATCAATATCCGGTTGTTGTTCATTAAAGTCCGCCAACCTTGGCACTAACCACTGAATCGCAAAACTCGGAGGAAGACTGATAGTCAAAGCCCCTTTCTCACTACGTTCGAGCAATTTATCTGTTGCTTCTGCCAAAGAGGTAAAAATATCTTTAATATCAAGAAAATACCCCTGACCTTCTTCCGTTAGTAACAGCGAACGATTACGGCGCCTGAACAGTTTTAACCCCAGGTATTCTTCAAGAGCCTTGATCTGGTGGCTTACCGCAGCCTGAGTCACAAACAGTTCTTCAGCAGCCCGGGTGAAGCTTAAATGTCGGGCAGCCGCTTCAAATACTTTGAGTGAATTCAGTGGAGGTAGTCGTCTGGACATACGTTCAATCCTGGTTTCAAGTTATCATTAGTTTTTTTTATCTGAAACATTATAAATTGTC
>Ga0075011_10000223_pt1 | contig 29552 bp, 37 predicted proteins | sample TARM_MetaG_T_14_FD_72354 | JGI IMG/M metagenome (GOLD analysis project Ga0075011, IMG submission 72354) | Freshwater microbial communities from Pennsylvania, USA, analyzing microbe dynamics in response to fracking - TARM_MetaG_T_14 | ecosystem: Environmental > Aquatic > Freshwater > River...
CAATACATTCAAAACCAAGATCGACCGTCTTAACAGACGGTTCGCTATCCATCCACCACCAAACGGTGACTAACCAACTTCACCGATTGGAAGTGGAATTTCGCGGAATTAAGTTAAATAGTAAAATAAATCAATTGCTGGGCAATTACTTATTACCCCTGGTGATAGGCATTCTTTGATTTAGGGACGGAATGTTTGACCAGCTAAAGGATATTTCTTCATCTGAAAGCACAGGAAGGCTGCTTTTGAGCTCTTTTAGTTGCAAAAAAACTGTTCTTTTGTCTTGCTTTGATGTTTGAGTAGCTCGTCAGAAATTACAACCTCAATAACCAATCCATCCAGAGTAAAGAAACAACCAATCGGAAGACGGCTATAATCCACGCAAATAATATGAGTACGGACAATGATACCTTTCTTTGATGTATCACTTTTTTCAGAAATAATGATTTGGTTGTCTTTCGACTCTATACTTCAATTGAACACAAGCAATGGCACAATAATGCAGCCGCGATGATCTTCGAATGCAGTAGGGTAAATAGTGGTGTCGCTCATTGTGGAGAGATGCCTCAACCTAAAAAAATGAACCAATGGCAATAAAAAGACCCCTTCAAGAGGGGTCTTTCTTCTGATAGGAATTACTCCCCATCATTCTCTTCTTTGCTGTCGCTGTCGCCTTCGACTGGCTCAACAGGCTCCACTGATTCTTGCTTGGCAGAGAAGCCTTCCTTGAGCTTTTTCAGCTCGGCAACCAGCTCAGGAGTCAGGGTGACGGTCTGTGCTTCATCGGTATCCACCAGCAGTTCTGCTAGTTGAGAAACCACATTCACAGTGCTCTCCTTGACCTTCTTGGTGAAGCGAACCACAGGCTTGTCCATCGCCTTATCCAGCTCTTTGCGAGAGATACGGATCTCAGGAGCGGTCTTTTTGACCTCAACCTCAGTCTCAACATCAGTCTCAGTCTCGGTGTCAGACAGAGCAGCTTCATTAGGCTGGGCAACCTCGGCAGTCTCATTCAGAAGACGCTCAAAGTCCTTCTTCTTCTGCTCGATGATGCCATCAATAAGCTCCATTGCCTTGGTTTCACCATACTTGCGAACAACCTCCAGGGCATTGCTGTACGGAATGACTTCGCTAGTGATGTAGCCCTGCAAGCGGTAAGGCAGGCTTGCGATAGAGCGAATGTTGCGAATGTGCTGAACACTGCAATTACGCTTGGCAGCGAGATCTTCATCAGTAAGACCAAGCGCAGTCAGGCGAGTGAACACATCTGCCTGCTCCACATAATCCAGAGGCAGACCATCCTGGGAAGTCAGGATCAGCATCAACTGAGCAACATCATTACCCTGGAATGGGATGCACTGCACAAACTTGAACTCAAGGCCATCTTCTTCGATTGCCTGACGCAGAGAGATCATGCGGCAGTGACCATCACCTACATACAGATGACCATCTTTGATGCGAACTCGAATGGGCGGGATCTGAGTCGGGTCGGTATTCCACTGACGGCGCAGAGAAGCAATGTGCTTGAGCTTCTTCTTGGTGGTGTAATCTTTTCGAGCGTTAAAGCCAGGCTCAATCTCAATAAGATGGGGAGAAACCAACCAGAGATCATTCTTCTTGACTTCTTCCGGCTTAAATTTCTTGAGGGCAGCCATGGAAGTAACGAATACGTGATTAGCTTCTGCTTGCGGTTGTTGTTCTACGATGTTGCTGGTCATAACTGCCTCTCTATTACTATTATTGAGTTTATGTTAGCGAACCGCCAAAACAACTTCATCCGGCTACCCGCCTGGGCTGTATCGCTCACTTGATAGGCACACTATACATGACGAGATAATTATTTTCAAGTATAATAAATGGGAAATATCAAAAAAAATCAATTTTGGCAGGATGCTGCGAAGAAAGGGGGAAGAGGGGAAGAGAAGAAGAGAAGAGAAGAACTGGTTTCTGATGAACGCAAAGCGTTGATAAAAAATAAATAGCACTTTCCATTGACGATTGTTCTGTCAGCACTAATATGTGAATTAGGAACTTGTGTTATCCCCCAATGTCACGAGCCCTGCAACTAGCAAGAGGCCAGCACTACCCCGAGTGCTGGCCTTTTTGTTTCACATCAAGATGGTTGCGCTTGAGATTTTTTTAATTAGCTGTATATCAAAATCAATGTATTCACATGAAAATGACTCCCGCTCAACACCATCCATTTTTCTGTAAATAGATAAATCCAGGCTGCCTTTTTTAGACCGTGATACGTGGATGTTCGCAAGATACGTTTCCTCGTATTCTTCATCTTTAATTATCATATCATTGAATTTGATCACAGAAGCTGGAGCATTGCCATCGATGACATCTTTAGATTCTGAACTTAAAAAGCCCAATATGTAATCTTTGAGTCCATAGATATAGAACGGAAGAATAATCCCTACGTTTGTCATAGCGCCGGCAAGAGCTTCCTCGCTCTCATTGAAGTAAGACCAAGGATAGCAGTTGTCTGGAGACTCAAGGAGTGACTTTAGTTCAACGAGATTTGAATGCATTCCACCATCGAGACGAATGATGGTTTTGTAGTTCATTGCCCACTCAGCGTAGGTTTCCCTGGTATAATCATCCTCCTTTTGGTCAGCGTACTTGATAGCAAGCTTCTCCTGAACATGATTAGTTTGAACTCCCGCCTGAACTCCGGCGAGGTACATGTTTTGAAAATGATAACAGCGCATAATTTTTCCTTAAAATGAGTGTAGCCAGGTTAGCTTGTGAACCTCTCGCAGGTCTGGCAGTTGAAAGATTTTTGCTTGCTTATGGATGATCTCTGCCGGAATGGAATGCGTCCTGTCCCTGTTGTTTTTCAGGCATTGTGCCAGCGGGGCTTGAAGCAAAACCATTTCAATAAAAGCACCATAGTCATTGGCAATCCCAAGCAGTTTTTCCCTTAGGTCAATTCTGAGGTTTGTTGCGTCCCAAACCACATTTTCTCCGATCCGAAGAGAAACCTTGAGCTGCTCGTAAGCAAACCGGAATACCTCTCCGTGATTGTCGATATCCAGGCGATCACCGATCATGAGCTCGCGGATCTCATCAGGAGAGATCACCCTGTACTCAGGGTAGTTTTTCTTGATAAAGGTGCTTTTGCCAGAACCAGAGATTGCACACATAACAACAACGTGTGACTTCCCCTGGTTCTGATAGGCAATGGACATCACCTCATCCTCAAGGTGAATGCGCCCTTTGTCCAAAGCACTCATTCCCTTGTGGTATGCAGCCATGCGGAACAATGCATCCTTGTCTGCAAAGTGCTCGTCAATCTTTTCAGAAAGCCCCCTATAGGCCGCCACTTGCCAGAGACCTAGCTCCTCTGCAAAAAGCCTGAACACCTCAAGCATTTCGAGCTGAGCATCATAGTCATCCGATACCGTGCCCCTCCTATCGGCAACCTCAAGCAGATAGATCATCTCCATGCTTGGGATCTTTCGAGAAAGCGCTCGATAGTCGGCTTCACCTTTGTTCATATAGACCAGCTTCTTAGGTTGGTCATGATAAGCAACAAGCTGAATGACATCCTTCCAGTCGGCCTGGGTAATGCCAAGAGGCGGATTGCAGCTAAACAAGAGCGATGCGCCAGTATGCTCGTGATAAGGAGCAACCACCCGCTCAACGCCATCCTTCTCTCTACGCCTTGTTGTAAGCGGCTTTCCGTAGTCATGAAACAGGGCAGACAAAATCAAAACGTCCTGTTCACGAACGGAAAGATGGCTCGCACAGGTCTCGATCAGGAAGTAAACCTGCTGCAATACCAAATTGGTATGCACCGCAACATTACCCTCTCCATGCCAACCAGGATCTTGCTCGGTGGACGAAAACTCGCCAAGCAAGGGGAAATCCTTGCAAAGAGCAGCAAGAAACTGCTCGAAGCTAAATCCCATAAAACGTGACTTCATAGTTACACCTTGATACTTTCAGGATCCCTGAGTTTGTTCGGGATCACGGCTGACTTCATCCAGTGCTCATCTGTTTGCACATGACCTTTGCGAACAAATTTTGCAACCTTCTTGCTGAAATCGCCGATATGGAAAGATGCAGTAGGACGAATAACAAAACCCTCCGACTTCGTAAGATCCATCGTTTTGTGGAGGTTTCGAATCAGCTTGTCATCCCAAGGCCCACGATACAGAACAGGTACGGTTTTTACACCGATCTCATTGGCGAGCTCAACAGTCTCATCCCATGAGAGACAGAATCCTTGCTCATTCCAAATAGAAAACAGCAGGAAAAAAGACTCCAGGTTGTCATAGGCAATGCTATGACGCGCAAACATACCCTCACCACAAAGGCGCTTGTCCGCAGGGATTCTGTGCGCGATAGACGCATGAAATCTACGCATCCAGGTGCGAGACTCATGGTGGCTATATGTCAGCGAACGAGCATGCATACAGTGGCTATAAAGGTTCGTATTTTCGCCATCCATCTTCTCCAGAATGATGAGCTCTGGCTCAGAAAGCAGGCCATCAAGACTTCCAATGATTTTGTCATCATTCGTAACTGACATTGACCAAGGAAGGTGAGGAGTGCTCGGGTATTTTGTCTCTTGCATTTTCTTTGCCTCCAAAACTAATGAATGGATTATATTTAAACATAAATAAATGTCAATGCACTAGCGATAATATTTTTCAAATAAATAACTCACTAGGATTGACAGGATGAACTGTTGTGTTATGATGGATGTCGTAAATTAAAGAGGTTTCTTATGTATATTCCAGGAATGCGGCTCGTTGGGTTTCGATTGTGAAACTTAACGTAGGAGCCACAAAAAATGAGTCTGCTGGATAAAAAATACATCCTGACCAGTATTTCAGGTAATACCGATGTTATTCACAACATGCGTGAATTCATCAAAGATTTCGGATTGCGCAGGTTTGCTGTTGATTTTGGTTTTGCTTTCGATGAGCACAAACCATCACTGTCATGCTATAGCACACAAAGAGAATATGAAAAATCAGATGAATACCTCTACAAAAAAGAGTATTCAAGCAAGTACATTCTTGATTTTTTCTACTCTGGTGAGGCAGTAGACCCGATTGATATCGCAATCGAGTTTCTGAACGAAAACCCCGATTACTTTGCTTCAAAATACAAGATTTACTCATTCGGAACGGCATTCTACAAACGGAGTGCTCATAAGAGGAGACGCCATTACAGAAGGGTGGCGATTGGCCTTCACACAAAGCTGGTGGAGAGGGAAAGAGCCCTGGAGTTTGGCTTCAAGATGGGTAGGCCGTGCGGCATCGGGGAAATCTATGAAGATGACTACTTTGCGGACAAGAAAGACCGAAACTGGAAGAAATTCAGAAAGCAGCAATACAAATAAAATGGGGCCGCATTAAGCGGCCCTTTTTAATTTATCATTGATTTTAAATAGTGAAAAGTGATAATGTATCAAGAACAATATTCGCGAGAAAAACACAACTAACTCAATTGAAGCGGGGCTGCTTCTCTATAAAGGAGATACAAATTGAACAATTCCAGCTCCGCTGAAAATAACCAGTTCCTTCTTTCTCTCCCCATCGGTAGAACCCTACTAAAGCACATTTGTACAAACGGATTGCCAGATTCAACTCTCAGCAATGATGAATGGGAGATGGCAAGAAATATTGAGCGGCATTGTAGGGGTCTAATGCCAAAAATTAGAGGCCAGTTAAATGGGCCTGCAATAAAAATAGAGAAGATACCGTCTGGCGAAGCTGACTTTCTTATTCAGTTTCTCTCTAAGAGTGAAATGATGGCTGATGAGAAATTTAAGCGCGAGCTTGTAATGCTTAGGTTGATTTTCACAGAAAACCTCCATGCAGCAAAAGAAAAAGCCGTCTTAAGAGATGAGAAGATCAAAAAGAAAGCCAACTCCATAGCCACCGTTACGGCTGGTGGATGTATCGATCTATTCAAGAAGATTTCAGCTGAAATTCCTGCTGATTGGGCTCCATCCTTAAGGCTGAACTGGCATGATAAAAACATTGGAGTATCATTCAACCAAGGGGAACAATCAGGTAATTTGCTTGATACGTGTGGCTACGAAATTTATGTTGATATGACTGAAATTTTCAATCACAACAAGCAGCTAATCAGCAAGATTTATATGGAAGATAGAGCTTTTGATGCCAACGAGGTTATTGGCGGCTTTCGCTCTGACAAGTGGGAGATGCACTTGGTTGCCGCAACATGTCATGCTGCGAGTCATGCCGCGCAATGGTGCTCCATCGGTAAAAAATCACCAATCAAGGAAGATGAGCATGGCGGTAAGTTTTTGTTTTTCTATTCTCATGCAAGAAACTTCTTGTGCAACCCATCACTAAAAGAGGCCAGGATCCGCATTGGATACGAACAGGAATCGCCTGGCCCAATCTGAATTTGCAATCGCCATTATCAAGGGATGATTTGAACCGTTGTTCCCACAGGAACAAGAGAAACGACTTCTTTGATTTCCTTGTTGGTAAGAGCAACACAGCCATTAGTCCAATCTCTCCCTCTGAATGAATCAGGATCTGGGAACTTATTTGGAAGGCCGTGGATAAAGATGTCTCCACCCGTCTTCACATTCAACTTTTGAGCAATCATCTTGTCCAGTTCGTTTGGATAAGAAATTTTTAGGCTGTAGTAAAAATTACTGTTGGGATTGAAGTATTCAATCTTGTACTTTCCTTCTGGCGTTCTGTGATCACCTTGATAAATTTTCCTGCCAACAGGTCTTTTGCCAAGAGAAACTCGATATGATTTGATTACCCTGCTATTTTTCAGCAGGAACATAACCCTGGATGACTTCTTGATTAGGACATAATCAGCCTTAATGCCAGGATCTGTCTTGGTTGAAGGCGATGCAAGTGCAGTATTAAGAAACAATGCTGATAGTAGCAGAGCGGCGGCTTTGATTTTTATCATAATTATTCTTTTTATTGTTGAAAACTTGCTATAATTTATCAAAAATAAACCAAAGGTCAACACAAACATTTCGTATAAAAAAACACCTTGCAAGACTTGCCTGCAAGGTGATAAAAGTAACATAGTCCGAGGATAATTCTCTGAGGTCGTGTGAGTGAACCTCTGAGAGACCTCAAGATAGTCTAAGGAAAAATTAATTGCAAGACATTATTTTAACATTAAATAAAAAAAAGAAAAAGGAGGCGCAAGTGAATCTAGGACGATTCCCTAGTACCCGATACAGGGGCTCTAAACGAACCATTCTCGCTTTTCTGCACTCAGTCTTGCAGCCATATGAGTTCGATGATGTTCTTGATTTGTACTCTGGGAGTGGAATTGTGTCCCTGATGTTTAGGCAGATGGGAAAGAGAGTGCATGCGAATGACTTTTTGCTGAACTGCAATGCGTCAGCCCGCGCACTGCTTCATTATGATGGAGACCGCGCTGTCGCATCTGGTCTGGAGAGGAACTTAAGGTATCTTCTTGAATTCGACTCATGCGAGAAGGAAAAGCTCATCTGCAAAAACTTCCATGGCATTTACTTTACCGATGAAGAAAACAACCAGCTCGATCTTTTTTGTCAAAAAAAGCAGATTGTTGCGCCTAAAATCCGAGATCTGTATGTCTACTTGCTATCTCAGGCATGCCTAAAAAAGAGGCCGTACAATATCTTTGACAAGGCTGATCTTTCGGTAAGGCTTGGTGGAGCAGCAAGAGCATCAAGAAATCAAGTCACATGGAAGGCTCCCTTCATTCTACACGCCACGAAATGCCTGGCTGAGCTGAATGCAATGGATCTGGCATCCAATAGGGAGCACACTGTCACCAGCCATGACGCCTGTGATCTCGATTTATTCGAGAGAAACACAGAAATGGTGTATGTAGACCCCCCTTGCATTGATGAGAAGGGCGGCTGTGTAGATTATGCTCACAGTTATCACTTTCTGGAGGGGTTGTGTGACTACGATCTCTACTCCAATGCAGATCACTCAAAAGCGAATCGCTCTATCATCAGCAATCCATCTAATTGGAGCACCTTGGGTGGAGCTAAAAACGCCATTGGCGCTCTCTCTGAACACTTCGACAAGGGCGTCATTGCTCTGAGCTACCGACACGCCAGCAAACTTAAATCTAGCGAAATAGAGAGCTTGATGAGGCGACCAGGAAGGGATGTGCTTACAACAACCCATGACAACCAAAATGACTATCTTGTCATTTCCAGACCATCATAATTATTTTAGCTAATAAAATTGACACATCAGGAAAAGAGGTATATATTTATCATACTTAATAAACATAAGAAGAAATGAGGAATAAATTATGTTCAATAAATCATCCGCTCAGCGAGCCACCAGTGAATTCGGCATGAACCGTTCTCGCTTCTCCGTGATCTCTGAACAGAACGAAATCTCTGATGAAGAGGCGCTCAAGCGAGCCAACCAGCTGACTCCAGAAGAGCAGCGCAAGCCGTATGCTCACCAGACTCTGGTGCTGAATGATCGCACCTCTGCTAAGCAGGTTAGTTGGTCGTCAGGACGAAGCGTTGGCAAAACAGCTCCAGTGACTCAAAAAGAGGTCGCCACCAAGCGCCATGAGACAGCTTATGTGAAGCCTGATCTGATTCCTCATGAAGATCCTGTGCCCGTTCTCTTTGATGGTGCAGAAGCCAAAAGAGAGCGCAGCCCACGCGGGCAGGGGCTCTTTGGACGAAATGCTCGTCAACGCCGCAAGCACAGCGCATAGGCTAAACGCCACCACAAGATGACCACCTAGCGTGGTCATTTTTTCATTCTTTATTTAAAGAAAAATAAATGATACCATCTTTTAAAACAATGATGGCGAACCCCTGATGTCCGATAACAATAATTTCATTAAAAACATTCATTCTAGCGAAAGCAATGAATGGTACACACCCGTTACTTTCACCGAGGCAGCAAGGGCGGTAATGGGCGAGATTGATCTCGATCCAGCATCCTCCGTAGAAGCGAATGAGGCAGTGAAAGCTGGGAAAATCTTCACCATCGAAGATGATGGATTTACAAAAGAGTGGTTTGGCCGTGTCTGGCTGAACAGCCCTTATGGTTTTTTTGAGGGGCAAAGAGGTGTTTCTTGTGCGGGAATGTGGGCAAAAAGCCTGCGTGAGCGATTCCTCTCTGGGGAGATTGACGAAGCACTGATGCTGGTTAACGCCAATGTTGGTGACAAGTGGTGGATGGCCCTAATGAGGGAGTTCCCTGTGTGCCTGGTCAATAAGAGAATTGCATTTCGGCGTCCATCCGCATCCAAAAAGAAAAGTCAGCCAAGCAAAGGAAATAGCGTTTTTTATTTCGGAAATAACTTTGAAAGATTTAGGCAGGTTTTCGAGGATGAATACAATCTTGGTGTTGTAATTGACTACAAAAACTCAAAAAACAAATAAATTTAATAACTTAAAGAGACTGTAATGGCTGAGCTATCTTTTATTTATTCCTCAATGAATGCAGGAAAAACAACCGAACTACTTCAATTTGCTCATAATTACTCCGAGAGAGGAATGAATCCTTTCCTTATGACGCCATCTATTGATAATAGGGCAGGGGTAGGGGTAATTGAGAGCAGGATCGGCATACAAAAAAAGGCGTTCTCATTCGACAAGGATGATAATCTCTATGAAATTGTAGAGAGACTGAATGAAGCAAAAAAAATCGACTGTGTTCTAATTGATGAAGCTCAGTTTCTAACTGCCAAGCAGGTTTGGGAGATTAGCAACATTGTTGATTTCCTTGATATTCGCGTCCAGTGCTATGGCTTGAGAACCGATGCTTTTTCCATGACATTTGAGGGCAGCGAGAGGCTGCTTGCTCTATCGGATAAAATAATCGAAAGAGAAACCATTTGTCATTGTGGAGTAAATGCCATAATGGTGTTAAAGATGAACGAGAAGGGAGAAGTTGTCTCGGCAGGCAAACAAATTGACATTGGCGGAAATGATAAATATATTTCTGTTTGTCGAAAGCACTACAAAAAAGCAATGAAAATGGACAAATAAGAAACAAAGAAAAATAAAGCCGCCGCAAGGTGGCTTTTATTTTGTTATTAGTATTGCATCAATTTAATTTTTTATTATGTGAATTTTTTTCTTGAATGCTGTGTTCTAAGGTGAGAATATCCCCCTATAAAATAATAACAATAATAAAAAGAACTACTGAAATGAAAAACACAACCAAAATCAAGGGTGAACCAAGACTAATCTCTATTATAAAGAATGAAATTGATGTATCTGGAATTGAGCAGTTCGTTCTAAATCACCAAAAAACACAAAGATCAGAGATGGTTAATGGTGAATACACATCAACAACCTGGTACAGGCCAGGTGCAGGAATTCTTAGTCACAAGCTAATCTCGCCAAACGAAATTGAAATTCAGTTTTCAACTTTTTATGAAACACTATCTCCTGCTCTTGGCATTGCAAGCGGCATCTCCAGAATAGATCCATCACTTGAGATTGAGCATATCTTCATGTGCAGGGCCACATATTTATATGGTGGATTCAATCTTATTGCAGGAGAGATTGACTCTTCATTTATGATTATTTCAAAAGATGAATCCTGCGAAAAGATCGTTGAGTATCTTTCACATCTTCCTGAAACAGAAATTGGTCAAGATGAGTTTGTGGTAGCAAAACAAATTCCTGGTCGTTTTGAGCTCATGGAAAGAAATGTAATTTCAGGGTTAAAGTTTGATTATATCGATGAATATTATACCGTTAACTTCTCTGGCGATAAGCTGTTCTTGTTAATTAGTTATGATGCATGCAATGACGGGAATGCATCTGCCCCGTACATCTCAAGAAATGGCAAAACATACGAGATGGTTAATATGCATTGGAGCAATGAAAAGGATGGACTATATGGGACTCTATCGGAGCAGTGTGTTTATCCAGGAATTGATGACCTAATCTCAATCGTACCAGCATCATTTTTGTACTCAAAAAAATAATCATGCACCAATACAATAAAACACCCTTTATGGGTGTTTTATTCTTGCTTATGTTATATTAAATCGATATAATTAATGATATTTTGCTTTTGGTGCCTTGTATGATTTCAACCCACAGGATGGTGTTTGACCAAATAATTGAGCTGGTTAAATATGGCTGTAAAGAAGCCCCCTGGAACCACAATGATTTATTCTTAATGTGCTGCGATAAGTTGGTAGAGTTGCTGCACAGTGAGCCGAGGGAACTCTTTGATATCCTTTCAAGTAAAGGGTTTTGGTCTAGTGATGATGAGTATCATTTCTTTGCTGGAGTGGTGGATTGGGTTCTCAATCAATCACCACTGATGTTTGAGGATGGTGAGGAAGGTGTTCTTTGTAGGTATGTAATGCCAATAGAGTTCACGGCAAAAAAAGATGGAGAATTCATAAGTAATTTTATTCCTTTGGTTTTATCATCTATTTTTTCTAGATTTATTGAAAGTAAAATAAATGGTCTTTTCAGGGAGATTCATATCTCTCAGCAGTTGGTAGCGCACAACACGCTCTGTGATACATTTAAAAATTACCACCTGTATAGCACAGACATAAACTTATCAACAAAAAAATGGAATCAAGGCGAAGTAAGTGAGTTTGTATTTTATGGAAATAAAACACTATTTCTATTGCAGGTAAATATCATACTAAGTGACATTTGCCATGCAAAAAAAGCAAAAGACAAGATCAGAATTGAAATTGGTGATGATGCCAGGGCATTTATAGAAAAAACCCTTGCTTCATTTTATTTCTTTAATAGGTGCCATTTGGGCTTTAGATCTTTTGGTTTAATTCCAGTATCTGAAATCAAAAACCTCAACCAAAAAAACGAGATTAAAAATGAAGATTATAAATGGAACAAAAACAACTATAGACTTGTCCGGTGATTTTGGATTGGATTCGTATTGGAAGAAATGGTCTGGCGAAGATCTCTTTACTTGCCTTCATTACACGCAATCAGGGCTCGTTTGTCTGAATGATCCAAATGGTGAATTGGTTCTCGTCCGAAAAGAAAGGTGTAATGCACTTAAAAATGAATAAAAACAAATTGAAGCCCCATTCAAAAAAACAAGGGGCTTCATTTAAAACCTAAGGGTGTGGAGTTATTCCTCTCCATTCTTTTTCATCCTGGAATTTCCAGTCAGAATTAATAATCATTGTTTTGCTAATGCCTCTTCCAGTGTCATGGAATAAAAATCCACTCTCATTAATGCTCCATTTTTTCGATATAGTGAGTCCACCATCAGGATGTGAGATGCTAGATATATCAAGTATCCAACTCACCTCACTTGCCTTTTCCCATCTATCAAAAACAGCATTGCAATAATTTTTAGTGGTGGCTGGCGACCAGCGATTAATGTATCTTAATCTTTCTAAAGCCTCATCGAGACGATTATTAAGGCTGGCCAAGCCCAAATGAAATATTTCGTGACACTCCTTGCAGACACAAATCAGCCCCTCTAGATGCTGAATGCCCCAGCATATCTTTTTTCCATCAATGCCCGAGAGAAACTCGTAACTCCAGATTTCATGAATATCTAAAGAGTTTTTTCTTGCCCCGCATACTTGGCATGCGTTTGCGTTTTCCTTGATAATAGGGTGCCTTAATTTATCCCATGAATCCCTAGTGAGCATATTGGCTAAGCTTGATCCCCAGGATGTTTGCGGTATTAGCTCGCCTGTTAATACATTCTCACTCAAGATAAATGGAAGGTTATCATCAAGCAGAAGATTATCTCCTCTTTTATAAACAGAACCGCCTTTTCCGTAAAACACATCGCCAAAAGAGGGAGGTATCCCCCTCCAACTAAATCCCCTTCCTTTTTTGAATATACTATTGAGTCTTTTTGTTGCAAAAATTGTTTTCATATCAGCTCATTATTATTATTTTCACATAAATGTTATCAAAAAAACAAGCACAGAACAATAATTTTCATTTCAAATAAAAAATATAAATGGTAAAATTGCGTATGTATCATAAATTAACTTAATGCGGGGTAGGGCAGGGGAGATAGATATAATGTTTTCTTTAAGCTTTATTCATGATTACAGCGTGATGCTCAGGCGCTTTTGGTTGTATTGGATGACCGCAGTAATTTCGCGTTAAGACCTCTTTGTTTTTAAGAAAAACATAATTGATTTTTTAAAAAGGAATAAAAATGAAAATAAAGACAATACCAGTTCTAATTGCTGCTGCTTTATCATTCAATGCAATTGCAGACCAAATCTACTTCAAGGTTGGTGCATTTCCGTCAGATTTTAATGAGTCAACGCCGTCAGAAGGTGATAACCCATCGGAACCAGAGACTCCGCAAGAGGATCTCTCTGATGGGCGACTTCCAGGAACGCTTGCCATCGGAAACACCTGTGCAGAAATACTAAATTCAAGCAAATCAAAAGGTGATGGCGACTACACGGTTCTTATAACAGGCGAAAAAAAAGCTGTTTATTGTGATATGACAACAAACAGTGGCGGATGGATGCTTCTGAATGATTATGGCTCAGATGCCCCACATAAAAACGCTCTCGGTAAGGTTGGTATCAATACATTCTCTGATTTGGTTAGCACACTTTCGATGACCCAGATGCTTCTTGGCTTCAATGGCGGGACACAACAAGGAGCTCCAACACCAGGATCAATATGGAACAGACCAGACTCTGTATCATTCAACAACCCTGACGGAAGAGGAACTGCAAATCTAAGACTTCCTGGGTATGGAACAGCACTAAGGATTGATGCCCCAAGGGTTGGAGCAACAAATAGATGGGATATTAAAATCACCAATCCAGTCACCAAATACTACAGTGTTGACGGTTCTTTTGGTGGTACACAAGTCATAACGTACTGGACTCTTGGCGCTAACACTACTGTCTATATAGAAGAAGAGCTTGGCGGAGTAATTCAGCTAGATAAAACCTGGATCAGGTAGTGGAAAGTCAGAGATAAGCCCAGCACCAAAAGCGAAAAGACGGCCATGAAAGGCCGTCCTTTTGTTCATAGTCCAACAACATTAAATGTCAAGTATTGACGGTTACTAGACCTTTGGTAGGTTTCCGATTGTGTGGTGTTTATTTAGTGGTATAATTAAGTCGTAGGCTCCACTCCATTGATTGATGCTAGGAGATTGAAATGTCAGTCAGAACAATTGACGCTCTTTTTATAGACGAAAAAAAACAATGCCTTTGAAATGCCTGTCCCAGGCATCACGCCGTCAGAATTAATAAACATCCCATCAAAAACTTTTTTTGCTCAAAAGCAAGGCGAACAAGATGTAAAAATAATGCAAGGAAAGCTGTCCCCTGACTGGATTGGCTATAACTTAAATCAATACAAAAAAACTGACGAAATAATGAATGGTGCGCTTATTTATAGGTTTGAAAAGTCTATCTATGTTGAGCGATGCCCTGCAACAACCAAATCGGGCAGCAGGTGCAAAAATGCGTGTATTCAAGATGGGGCGGCATGCAAGACTCATTCAAGATAATGTAAAAATGGCGTGAAACTCACGCCATTTTACATTTTGACTTGGCTATGCCTTTGTCTTTGAAAGGTGGAGCTTTACCAACAGCCTCTTCCAATCAAAAAATGACAACACCAATGGTACAATTAGAGGGGTTAAGATTGCAAGCCAGCATGTCAATGCCAAGGCCATGTGTGAAAGAGCGCTAGCATATGGGTTATCACTTGAAAAAACCAATGCAAGCATCATTAGCGGTAGTGCGGAAATAAGCGGAATAATAGAAAAGAAAACAAGCAGGAACTTGTAAATCGCCTTTTTGTTGTAGTGACATATTGAAATCATTAATGCCATTCCAATAGTCATAAAAGAATACGTGGATTGCGAAATGCTCTGCGATAAATCAAAAAAAGGCCAATGGTGAATTGTTACTGCGAGCGAAACCACAAAAGTCGCAGTATAAGTAAGTAAAATTTTAAGAATCTGTTGCTTTGGTGAAAGATAAGAAAACCACTTTTTCATAGGTGCTACCTCTTTATTGTTATAATTTTAAATATAGTACCACAAATAACAAGTGGCACAAATATTATTATGCCGATAACCCCATTTATCGGCATCAAAATCTATATAAATCAAAAGTTAACGACTGCCTTATGAATTTGTTTGTTCATGTGCCCTCGCCTTCTTTTTTCTTGTCCAGGATGAGATGATGATGTAAAGGTAAAATAAGGCAGCAAACGATATTACCGAAACCCAGTAAAGCCAATAAACTATGACATATAGATCGTCAATGATACCTATGTGATCACCCCCTATTAGCTGTGCCTCAAGCCCGTACTTTATGTTGAACATGGATAATAAAAGAAGCGCTGTCATTACAGCAAAATGAAGGAGGAACGGCACCAACAAAGCGCCTATCCCGATAGTCTTGTTTAGCATTTTTGACATTCCTGGTGTGTCTCCGTGTGGATTTAGCTTGAACTACTTCCAGCTATGCCAGAGCTGTAACCAGAGACTCCTAAGACCCCGTTTGTCACTCCTGCGCTACCTATAGGAGCAGCACCTTGGCTGTTCTGGAACGCTTGCTTCATCGCTGCTGTGACCTCAACAACCCCCATCTCTGCACTAGATGACAGATTTGATAGATATCGCTCCAATGATGATGGGATCGTAAAATCCTCGGTGTATTCAGATCCAAGAATGGATTTGCCTGCAAACACCTGAGTTCCGGCCAGCTTAAGTGCATCAAGTGATGTCGTAGTGCAGTTGTTACCCGTCAGATCGTACCTGTCGATCACCCTCCCCTCAACCTTGAATGCATCTGTGGATGGTTGCTGAGAGCTGGAAAGCCATTTTTTCTGGAAGATGGCTAATGCAAGGCTCTCATCAATTACCTGTAAAACTAGCGAACCAGTATTAGCCAATTGCCAATACCAACACTGCCTACAAAGCTACTACATGTCGTCTTGCCATGAACAGGGCTGCACCATGGAGTGTTGGTGTTACCAAACAATATTGCTGAAATGGATGGGCTGTTGAGAAAGTTAACAAACATGTTTGAAACAGCCTCAAACCCAATGACTTTTTTTGCAATAGATAACTTTTCACAGGTACGACCACCACCACACTGAACGGGAATGCTGGTGAAAGATTTATTGAAAATGACATATTTAGTTTGAGAGTTATATACCATATATTCAGCATGAGGTATTTTATACGCCATGTTTCCTTGAACAGTAGTTCCAGTAAAAAAAGCATCCTTCAATAATGCATTATCACTTCCATTAGAAGTAGATATTGCCGCACCTGATGTAAAATTACTTTGTTTGAATGTCAGCGTCCAACCTCCACCATCTGTTGTCATATCACAGTAAACATCAAATGGCGCTAGCACCCCTGACGGGCCATCAGGATCTATTTTATAGGTGCCATCTAGAGCACTTGTTGGTTTTGACTGTTTTATGTCGTTACAGGAGATATAGCTGGACTTATCAGTTGTAACTGACTCAGGATTAGCAACCATTCCAAGCACTTCAAATCGCATATTATAATGAGATGATTCGTTTGCCTGCACACTCATGGCTGCCAGTGCAATTAGCGCTGTTGTTATTATTTTTTTCATGATTTCGCCTATTATATTTAAGCTGCACTCATACAATGTTCAAGAAAATATATCACGCCAGAATGTATTATTCAATAATAATCAACTTTAATGGCTTGGACATCATTCATCATCTGTATGACGACGACATGGTTGCGCCCAGCAGCAGAATATTTCTTCACGTTACATCCTTCTAACATGGCTACAAAGCCATTCACAAATAATAACTATGGTTTGGGGTTGGTCAATGTAGATTTGTTTGTTTTGAGGTTGTTTTTTTATCAAAAGAGCTATAGTACGCTCTCATTAAGCGTCATGTGGTAGCTGGAAGTAACTCTGGCTTGGGGGTTAGCCCTCAGATAAGAAATTGGCTCACCTACAGCCTGGGCTTTATCCTGCCACAACCCCAACCCCCTGCCGTACTGTCTCATCCTCTCAGGTGTCATTGTGCTCGCTCCTTTTGTGTCCAAAAGGCATCTTGCCACATGGCGCAAGCGAGGCCAAAGAGATAATCTGGCACAACGACATGTTTTGTCTTGAGTTGATCTCTACCCTCCCCTTTGTTTCCAAGTAAAAACTGACCATAAATGGTCAGTTTTATCTTGTTTTTAACGCTCAAGAGATACATCCCTTGCCTTTAGCTCTTTGATATCATCTCTTTGGCCTTGTTTAATAAGCTCCTTGGAGTGCATGTCCATCATTTCTTGGATGTCGCCAATCGTCTTGTTAATAAACTGACTCCCGCCTGGTATGGCGTTAGCTTGTTTTATTTCAGTTGTTATCTCTTTTGCTCCCAGCTTAAAAAGCTCTCCAAGTTCTTTTTTTGTGATGTCAGGTTTTATTTTTTTGATTTCTTCCTCAAGAGAAGAAATTGCCTTGTCTGAAATACCATATGCCTTATCTAGAGTTCCTTTGGAAATCACCGACATTGCGCCATTCCATACAAAAGACATCGCTGCTGCTGCCTTCATGCTAAACACATATGAGGCGAGCAGCTGGGCAGGCGAAGCTTGCCCATTAATCAGAGGCATAATTGCAATTGCGGTATTCATTGTGGCAAAAACAGATGCAAACACAATAGTAGATTGAGCTGCATGTGTTGACATAACCCTATTTATGTACTTTCTTGCACCGCTATTAAATTCCTTAACGTCGTTTGCGACCGTTTCCTTTACCTGCCCAATAAGCCAGGACTTCTCAATTTTTGTTAGGCTCATAATTCACCAGCTTAATTAATTGTTAAATATAGCAACCAGCGGCCCCTTCATTTTATAAATAAGCCCCTCAAAGCATGTGAGCTTATTTATTTCATCTTCAATCCCGACAAGTGCAGACAGATCATTTTCAGAGTATTTTATTAGAACTGAGTTTATGATTGCATTTGCATTAAAAATAGCATCCTTAACATCATCAAGACTGGCGATTAGAGATTGAATTTCTGCATCTGGATTGCTGGTATTTTTTTTAATTCCGTTATTAACAATGCCATCAAATTCATCTGTCTTTATTTTAAGCTCAGTTAAGAACCGAATCACATCTTCTTTCATATACATAGAGACACCTCACAAAAACCCCTTTGCTAAATAGAAAGGGGCTAAATTTTAAATTAAATTACCATCCAAAAAGATTTTTGAGTGGGGTTCTGGTTTTTTTAAGGGTTTTTGAGTGTTCTTTTAATAGCTCGATTTCTTCATCAACATCCATCATTGCTGAGGTACTGGTATCAGCCATTTTTGCCAAAACAACACCCATTACTGCCTCAGCCTCAATCATTGCTCTACTGATGGCATCGACATTTTCCTTGATGGATTCCAGACCTGGATCTGTCAGCTTAATATCCTCCTGGAAACCCTTATTGATGATTTCTTCGATGTCAACCATATCCATTTTAAGTTCGGTAAGAAAATCAATCACATCCTGAATCAAATACATTACAACCTCTCAATTGTGTCGCTTAAAAACTAAATAGAGTACAAGGAATTTCCTTTTGACTCTCTTTCTTTAATTGCTTTTTCAAATCCCTTATTGATGTTTTTTTCAAATGCATTGCAAATATCTTTCTGCATCTCAGGGGTTCTTCCGAGCGGAGTTTCTTCAAGTTTTTTCAGTAGGTTCTTTTTGCTTTCTTCAAGCACTTGCTTGAACTCGTCAATATTAAAATCCTTGCTAATTCCACCAGCATTCTCAATAAACTTTTCAGTGATTGACCTCCCTTTGCTCATGTAGCTAATCATCTCGATTTTTTCTGCTATTTTGCTAAAGGCACTAGCCACTGGTGGAAGAACAGCATGAGCAACTAGAAGCGCAGCAGCAACAACCCCTCCTCCAGCCATTCCAACAGCCAGGACTGCGGCCCCACCTACGAGAGATACATTTGCGGCCACGACTCCTAATGAGGCTGAAAAGAGTACGGTTCCAACAGCAGCCCCGCTAATAAGGTCTTTTCTGCTAATATCAAACTTTATGGCAGATGATATTTGCGAAAAATACCCGCTAACCCGACCAGAGAATGGTTTTACCTCGTCAGATACGATTTTTTCTAATTCTTTTGATATCTTAAAAACCTGCCAGGCACGAGCATCACTAAAGTCTGATATTTTCATTTTCACGCCCATTGTTATGGTTATTGGCGATTAAATACGCCTAGTTATACATGACTTGCAAAATCATAAAATAAGTGTTTTCGTGCAGAGCGCATAATGATATTAACACCAAGAAGTCCGAAACACAATTGTCTGAAATCAAAACAAGCTTAATTATAAAAAATGGAGCAACAAAGCTCCATTATTTATTTAAACAAATATCATCTTGATAATGATGTATCATCATTTTTTCTACTGAGACTGCTCAGTGATGAATGGTAAGCATTATGTACTTTCTCCTCGAAAATATCTCTTATCTTATCTCTAACACTTGGGTTTTCAGATAGCTGAGATGTCCTTATAGAGTCCAGTATGCTGGATCTTCCTTCGCTAGCAATCTGCTTAAGATGCTCTTGGCTTCTTCCATCTCCAAGTTTGCTCATTGCATCTGAGAATTTGCTTATCACAGAGTCATTTTCAGAAAAATATTTTTTTAGTTCAAAGTGGGTTGCTATCTTACTAATGGCCTTTGCTATTGGAGGTAAAGCAAAGTGTGCGACCATCAGTGCAGCAGAGCCAGTTACCAGCCCCATGGTTTGATCAAAGCTCATCGCCCCCATGCCGCTGACTCCATTATTAATTTCCTGAATATTCTGATAAACGTTGAATGCAACTGTGGATGTTACTATTGCAGTAGAAGCTGCAAATAATGGGTATTTATTCTGAATTGTATTCCCAAGCCTTTCAAAGAATGAGCTTACTTTTCCAGAAAATGGCTTGAAGTCATCAGCAACCAATTTTTTAATTTCAGCTGAGCGATTGATGACATCCTGCCGAATTGACTGTTCGTTAAAAATAACTTCTTGCCTCTTGCTGTCTGTCTTGGTCATAAATAAATCCTATATGTAATTAATTTTTTGTATTGCTATATGGGCAATTAAAAGCCAGGCACTGACATACATGCCGCTAAATTGCTCTTTTACTTGCTATAATGGCAATTCCAACCATGTCTGCCTAATTATAATCTGTTATCTTGACAATGATGAGTCATCTGGCTTCTTGTGGATTTTAGCCACTGATGTTCGATAAGCTTCAAAAACCTTATCCTCAAGAACGTCTTTGATTTTATCTCTTACGCTTGGGTTTTCAGCAAGCCTGGAGTTTTTAATGCTTTCCATAATGCCAGCCTTACTGTGAATTGCAATGAGATGAAGATCTTCTTTACTTCTTCCATCCCCAAGCTTTTCCATCAATCCTACAAACTTATTTGTTGCAGTATCATTTTCTGCAAAGTATCTCTTTAGCTCGAAATGATTGGCAGCCTTGCTAATGGCTTTTGCAATAGGCGGCAATGCAAAATGCGCAACCATTAGGGCCGCTGACGCGCCAACAAGACCCATTGTTTGATCGTAATTAAACAGAGAGTCCCCAAGTCCGTTATTCATGGTAATGTTGGGGATCTTGTTATACATCACATTCTCTGCCGTTTGGATTGTGCCATGAAGCATAGAAGCGGTTGCGGGGATCAAAACAGCTAATCCTGATGCAAAAATTGTCATTTTGTCTTTAATGGTATTCCCAAGCTTTTCAAAAAAATGACTTGTCTTGCCTGAAAATGGCTTAAACTCATCGGTAACCAGCCTTTTGATTTCTTCCGCTCTGTCAATCACATCTTGGTTGATTCCAGGGTTGGCTACTGCATCTGCGTGTTTTTGTTTTTCTGGTACTGAAATCATGTTTTACTTCCCTTTCTTCTTATTATTTAAGTAATTATCACCTTAATCATCATATAAATCAATATTATAATTGACTGAAATTGATGTTTTTGAATAGGCATGAGAAGAGGAACCGCATGGCAAGAAAGTGGTTTGCTTTTGATACTATCTATGGTAGCATGTGGTATAGCAATACAGGAGTATTTTTTATGTACAATGATGAGCTTTATAGCAAAAAGCGACCTAACGTGGGGGTTACTATCATTCCTTTCATCTATGATGAGGGTGAAATCAAGGCTTTAACCTATAAGCGAGACCTTGATGCAGAAGTGTTTCCAGGACGGCTCGCCTTCCCAAATTGCTTCTATGACAGGGAAGGCGTAGAGAGTGCGGAAGAGGCCGCCATCGGTGCTTTGCTGTCAAAAACCAGCATTGAACTGCCCTACTTCGAGCAGCTGCATACTTTTAGCGGCAACTATATTGACCCTGAGCGGATCAATACAGTGAATATTACTTACTTCTCTCTTGTTCGCCTTGCTGATGTGAGTGAGATTGGCGATCCGCACTACGAAAAAGAGTGGCTCACGGTCGATGAAATCATTGCGAAGAAAGACCTTTTTGCATTCAATCACTATGAGGTTTTCGACTATGCCTGGAAAAGGATTAGAGCCAAAGCGGAATATACCCCAATTGCGACAAACCTTCTTGATGAGATGTTTACCATTGTTGAGTTCAAAAAGCTGACTGAAAAGCTGCTTGGATTTGAGCTGAATAATGCTAGATTGAGAGATCGCATCGAGGTGTCGGAGCTACTAATCCCCTGTGAAGGGATGTTTAAGACCCACAGCACGAAGCCTGCTCAGCTCTACAAGCTGAACCCACTGAATGACGGGGTTTTCTATCCCAGAAGTATGACAAAAGCAAAATAGTTTGATGGTATACAAATTGTGCTCTGGTTGGTTGTTGATATACGGCCACCAGCCAGAGCCAAGATAAATAAAAAAGGAAGGAAAATGAGTGATAAATCGATTAATTTCAAATATTTAGACCCAACTATTCGTTACCAGGACGCTTTTTCTCCTTTTGAAAAGGGCACGTTTTCGCAAGCAATCATTGATGTGCTGGCTGAGCGACATCGCCAGGTAAATCAGGAAGGATGGAATGCTGAGACTGATGACAACTATCAGGATCGTGAGCTTGCGGCTGCCGCAATCAACTATGCAGCCCCCCACTCTGATACGCCAGTAAGCAAAAAAGAAATCCCTTTCCTTGAATTCTGGCCTTTTGCTAAAAAATGGTGGAAGCCATCAAGCTATCGCAGGAACTTGGTTAAGGCCATTGCATTGCTGATTGCCGAGCTTGAGCGATTGGATCGCGCAGAGAAAAAGCCTGAAAGTTGATTCGTAGCCCCTCCCCTCTTGATAAGAAGAAGCCACCAGCAAAGGTGGTTTTTTTGTACCTAGCAAAAACATTCTTTTTCATTTTTTTAAGTAAGTATCACATTCGAACTATTGACATAGTATCGAATCTGAACTATCTTGGTCTCAAGAAAGGAAAGCAACCGCCTTACGGCACATCACAAAACAGTATTTGGAGAAGAACATGAAACAAAACACTCAGCTGATCATTATTGACCCTCAATACGACTTCCATGATGTGCCGGAAAATCATCAGGCTTTCAGCGTGGGCAAAGATAATGGCTCAATCTCCCGCATCGCTCCCGCACTGCCTGTAACTGGTGCCTGGCAAGATTCCCTGAATCTGGCAGCCTTCATCGAAAAAGCGGGTAATCAGATCAATTCCATTACCGTGACCCTGGATAGCCACCAGCAATACGACATCTCTCATCCGCTGTTCTGGCGTGATGCGAATGGCAAGCAGCCTGCTCCGTTCACTCAGATCAAGCACGAAGATGTCATGAATGGCATGATGAAGCCGATTGATTCCAAACAAGCTCAGTACGCTTTGGATTACACAAAAGCGCTGGAAGATGCTGGTCACTACCCTCTGATTATTTGGCCGCCGCACTGCTTGATCGGCACTCCTGGTCATAACGTGGTTCAGCCTGTATGCAGCGCCCTGCTTGACTGGGAAAATCGCTACATTGGTCGCGTGAGCTACATGACCAAGGGCCACAACCCGTACACCGAGCACTATGGCGCGTTTGCTGCGGAAGTTCCTCATCCTGCGGATCCGACCACCAAGCTGAGCCGTCCGATGATCGAGCGTTTTGAACAAGCGGATCTGATTTTCCTGACTGGTCAGGCTCTGAGCCACTGTGTCGCAGCAACCGTCCGTCAGCTGGCTGACAACTTCGGCAACGAGAACATCAAGAAGCTCGTTCTGCTCCGCAATACCACATCTCCTGTGGCTGGATTCGAGAAAAACGGCGAAGACTTCATTGAAGAAATGAAGGCTCGTGGAATGCGCGTGGTGAATACCACTGATGTCATCGTGACACATAACGGTCTTAGCATCGCGTAATCGCCTAAAAAGGCCATGTTTGATAATTCTTGCCAGAGCTAACCGCTCTGGCATAACAGAACCAGTTTCTAAGGACTCCCTATGCGTATTGATCAAGAAGAACTCATGGTAGGCGGAATGACCACCAGCAACTTTCACTTCTCTGCAATGGATGTAGCTCGTCTGTCTGCCTCCGAATACACTCTGGTTGCAATTGTGCTCGACCAAAGCGGAAGTACCTTCTCATTCCAGGATCAGCAAATCAAAGCAATCGAAGAGATTGTTGAGGCTTGCCGTAAGTCGCCTCGCGCTGAGAACCTGATGATCCGCCTCGTGACATTTAACAACCATGTCTACGAAGAGCACGGCTTTACCCTGCTGTCTGCGATCAAGACCGACAACTACAAGCAGATCAAGTCGCCCAACGGCATGACTGCTCTGTACGATGCCACCATTAGCGCCGTTGAAAGCGTCAAAGCTTACGGCAAAAAGCTGATGGAAGAGGATTTTGATGCAAACGCCATCGTGTTTGTGATCACTGATGGTGATGATAATGCATCCATCAACGGCACGACTGATGTGAAAAAGGCAATCAATAGCGCGATCAGCGAAGAATGTGTTGAATCCATCCGAACAGTTCTGATCGGCCTGAACACTTCGAGCGCAACTGGCCTGTCTTCCTACTTGCAAGACTTCAAGAACAAGTCTGAGATCGAACAGTACATCGATGTGGCCGATGCCAGCGCGAAAAGCCTTGCCAAACTTGCCGACTTCGTGAGTAAGTCAATCAGCGCTCAGTCCCAGGCTCTGGGTACTGGTGGCCCGAGCAAAGCTCTGTCCTTCTGATTTCACGACCGAGCCTCTGGAGACCCCAGGGGCTTTCTTATCGAATGCGAAGTAGCGAGACTTATTTAATGGAAATTAATGCCGATGGCTTGTTCTTGAAAGGTGATCAGCACCATGTCTGTGAAGATTACGCCCTTTTTTCAAAAAACGAGGCGCTGTCTTTTGCCATGATTAGTGATGGGTGCTCAGGAAGCCAACACACCAGCGTAGGCGCTCGTCTAATCGCTCACGCATGCCGGACTGTTCTGCTTGGCATGGAAGCTTATGAGCTGTCCCACATCTCGCATGCTGACCTTGGCAAGAAAATCATCAGCAAGGCAGCAGGGGCCGCATCTCTTATTCATGACCGCACTGATATGCTGGATGCCACCTTGATTTGCACTTTCGCAGACAAAGCTAATCAGCGCGTCATTGTGATGGTCTATGGTGATGGCAGCGTGACATGGAAAGACAAATCAGGATCTGTGAAGCACATGTGTGTGGATTATCCGTCTGGATATCCTCGCTATCTGTCATACCTTCTGGATGAAGAGAGAAACAAGCTCTTGCTGCAAAAATCCCCCAATGGCATGAATCAAACATGGCTGGCCTCTGGCGAGGAGCCCGAAGTGATCAACATGGACATTGAGCAACCTACCTTTGTCGTGATCCCGATGGAAGATCTGCAATGGGTGATGGTAAGCAGCGATGGCCTGGATACCTTTTTCGACAGCGTAGCTGGCCGAGGTTTAAGTAAAAACACCATTCTGGCAGAACTCAGTAGCGTTAAAGGGCTCAATGGTGAGTTCATCAATCGCAGGGTTAATCGAATGGTGAAGCAATTCCAGAAGAATGGCGTCTATCACGGTGACGATCTGAGTGTCGCTGGCCTCTCCTTCTGTGAAGAAGATCGGCAATAAAAACATTTTTGCCATGAATAGCGATTTCGGCTGATTTTAATTTTTGAGGTGAGTGATGAGAGTCTATGTCTCCGGCAACAACAAGGCAGTTGTCCTTGAACAAAAAGACTTCGTGTTTAGTGGCGGAGAAGGCAAGGTTTTCGTAAAGGGAGATGTTGCTTACAAAATCTACCACGACAGCTCAAAGGTCATTGAGCAGGGTCGCATCGAGGAACTGAGAAAAATCGGATCCCCCTTTGTGATCAAGCCGGAGAACATGCTGTTGGACGATAATAATCGCCCTATCGGCTACAGCATGAAGGCCCTTCATAACACTCTGCCGTTATCCCGCCTGTTCACCACCGAGTTTCGGACGGCGAACAACATCTCTGATCAGGATGTCTATGCCATGCTGCAACAGATGCGAGATACGCTGTCCAGCCTTCATAAGCAAGGGGTCTTGATTGTTGATGGAAACGAAATGAACTACCTCGTTTCCTCTGATTTCAAGTCAGTGTACTGGATTGATGTCGATAGCTATCAAACAGCATCGTACCCTGCCAAAGCATACTCGGAATCAACGCTGGATCCCCTGGTTGACGTTAAGAAGAAAAACTTTAGTGCAGATTCAGACTGGTTTGCTTTTGGCATCATTGCCACCCAGCTGCTGGTGGGCATCCATCCGTTTAAGGGAACATACAAGGGCAGTAGCCATAGCTTCAAGAGAGGGGATATTGTTAGCCGCATGGCGAAAGCTGTATCCATCTTCCATGCAGATGTCTCTGTGAATAACGCAGTACGAGATTTTAGTGTCATTCCTCAAGGCTACAAGCAGTGGCTGACTGCCATGTTTGAAGAGAAAAAGCGGATGCCAGCGCCAATGGATATGGTTATGTCGCAAGTATCCCAAGCCGTTCACACTGCAATCATCAGTTCTGCGTTGAACATGACTGAGGTGTTCTCCAGTGATTCAGCAATGCTTGATGTGTACTGTAGCGACCAAAAAATCGCATACAAAACAGATAGCTACTTTGTTGCTGATAAGGTAAAAATACCGTATTCGAGCAGCAATACACATTTGGTATTCTCCCCTCGGACTCAGACTCCGATCTTGGTCAAGATCAAGGACGGGAAGATTATGATGCAGGACACCAAGACCAAGCAGGTTTATGAGGATGATTTCAACCTCAAAAGCTTCTTTGTGTACCAGAATCGAATCTACGGGGTGTCCGAAGAATACATCCAAGAGATCTCACTGCATGAGAATCAGAACAAGATGGTGATTGTGAGTGGTGTGGCTGAGGCCATCATGCCTCGCTCTACAGAGCTCTATACCAATGTGCTTGTCCAACACATGATGGGTGCCATGTACTTGACCATTCCGTCAATGAAGGATGTGTTCTTGCAGATCAGGATCCCAGAGATGGAGTCAAAGCGCATTATCAATGCGAAGTATGAGTCCGGTGTTCTGATCCTGGTTTCGCTGGCGGATAATGGTGATTACATCCACTCCTGCTACAAGATAAACCAAGCGACAGGCAAGTATGAGTGGCTCATGGCGAAGCCAAGCGATGATGCATCAATCAACTTCGCAGTCCTTGATAATGGCATCGCAGTAGTCGAAGACAGCGGCACATTCAGTATTTTCAGCAATGAAATTGGCAAGAGCCAGGTCAAGGTTGTTGTAGATCCCAGCTTGGTTAAGAACATCAAACTCTCCCACCATCGATTGATGCTGCTCGGAATTGATGGTAATGAACTGTATCACCTGTCCATGAAGTGATGCCCGTTCATACAAAAATACAAAAGGCCGCCATTTATGGCGGTCTTTTATTAAGTAAAAAGGCTGCCTCAGCAGCCTTTTTTTACACTTCCATCTCAACTTCTCTTTCTTTTGAGAAAACCCGTCCTTTGTTCTGATAGACCATTTCCTTGTTGGATTCATACCGGACTTGATCTTTATTGAAAGGTCTATACTCAGAGCAGGCACAGATTCTATTATCATAATGAGGAGAATCTTCAACCTTTTCATCCAAATGGGACACACCAATAGAGGCTATCCCATCATAGCCGAGTGATTTCAATAGAGTTATTACGCGGGCATCATCACACAACCAATAGGTTTCAATGTAAGCCATATCCTGCTCATCTTGCTCCATCTCATTAAACTCAGACAAATAAGTTTCGCAGCCATCATGATACCAAGCGCCTTTATTCATTGTCTCATCCAAAAAGGACTTCCACTGAATAGTCTCTAGCTTGGAGCCAAAAATTTCCCTAATATCAACATAATCGATATATCGGCTTTCGTTAATAATAAGCGGTTTTTTCATGGCAATTTCATAGATGCCGACAACACCATATGAATCACCTGTATCGTGCTCATAGTTGTTGGGGCTAACAGCATAAACAGAGGCTGTATGAGGAGAACCAGTGAATGTCGGAACGGCTCTATTGAAAGTAATAAATGGGTTCTCAAGGTGCTTTTCTATCTCACCTTCTTCTGCATGAAATCCTCTATACATTTTAATTGGTGTAGAGTCTTCATTTCTCATAAGGTACTTTTCAAAATCTTCTTTTTTCATAGTTGCGACCTTTTTAAATATAAAGAGGCTCAAGATTGATTTTTACACTCTGGATCATTTTTGAAAATTCTTCGACAATCTGAACTTCATCATCAACATTGTCCAGGGCAGCTCCCTTGCATTGGGATACTTTTGCCATAAGCACTCCAATAACAGCCTGAACATCAGTAATCGACTCTTTTATGTCCCTTACATAGGTCAAGATAGATTTCATGTCTGGATCTTCTAAATCGATCTCTGGAATAAATTGCTTTTTCATTGTGTTATCCAAAGAAACAATATCCATTTGGACGCCAACAACAAAATCAACGACATCTTTCTTTAAAAACATGTATTCCCTCTTTTACCTTGAAAAGGATTGTTCAGTGGACTGGTGCTTTTTAATGAAGTTCTCCCTAGCTTCCAGAAGCTTACTAGCAGAGCGATCCATCATGAGTCCCAGTCTTATTGCAGAGCCAGAATCAAGTTTCTTTGATTCATCAAAATCTATGGCTAATTTAAACTTCTCAATAATCGCATCCCTCGCTTCACCAAGAACAACACGTTGCTCAACAGGAGGAAGATCAGGATTAATTGATTTTATTGCATCAGCAAATCGAGCTGAGATACCACTATCTCTATCCAGATAGTGTTTTATTGTTTCTTTTTGGTAGTGACTAGCAACAGATGAGGCGACAACCGGAAGGATAAATCTTGCAGCAACTAAAGATACCGCAACAGCGGCCATGGATGCGACATCATTAAAAGATACAGATGGTGATGCACCATTCAGTATTTCGCTCCAGCCGTATGCAGCCATACTTCCTGATGATATTGTAGCCAAAACAGCAGCGCCAATGAATGTAATATCACCATTTTCAGATCGAATTAACTCATCAGTTTTTTTGAAAAACGACATTGCCTTTTCAGACATTGGCTTGAAGTCCTTTGACACAGCCTCTTCTATGTTCTTGATATTGCTTAAAATTTCTTCTTTTAATAATTTGGTCATCGGCCTATCCTGATGTTGCTTTTATTTAAAAGACCGTTATTACACAGTCTTTTAGCAACTTATTATTGTTATAACTTATTCTAACTCACAGGTAGTTACTTATCAAATAAATAACTACATATCATTATCAGAGGAATAATGATTTCTGACTTTTACTTTTTTTGCGAACGCCAGCTCAACGGCTGGCTGATTATGGTTGATAAAAATCTTGTTGAATCCCATCTTCGCTCTATCTAATGCAGCGACACCATTATCACTTAGCTTTCCATCTTTCTGCATCATTCTCTTCTTGTAATCACCGAGAACTAGAATTCTGCTGTAATCATGAATGTGATTAAAGTCATTTGATGAAGATGTGGATTTGATTTTATCTATCTCTTTATGAAAAGCCTCAACGAGATCGTCTGGTGATGACTCGTAGCTTTTTACAGATAGTCCTTGAAGGGCCGATTTTATAGCGCTTTTCCCTGCTCCGAGCAAAATCCCGCAAACAACGCTTCCGTAAATGATAGAATCAAGCCTGGCATTGCCTGTTCCACCTAGCGATGCTGTTGCGGCGACAATAGCAGCAAGAGTAGTTTCAGCCTTTTTAGATGCCCTGCTTTCAAGAGAATCAAAAAAAGAACTAACCTTAACTGAAAAAGGACGGGTTTGGTTATCCACATTCGCCCTAACCTCATCGATTTTTCTAACAACTTCTTCTCTTGATAGTGTCATGCTTCACTCTCTGTTTTTATAGTTATACCTCTATTTTAAATAAATAGAACAACAAACGCACTACTTTTTTATCATAATAAAACAGTGGCATTTAAGCCGGATAAAAAACATATAAAAACAAAAATGATGTGTCATTTTTGACATTTGCAAAGCAATGAAATACAAACAAAAACTTTAATGGCAGCATATATAAAAAAACAAATAACTAGATTGTTATAATACATTGAAATGAGTTATTA
>Ga0075011_10000224_pt1 | contig 29529 bp, 23 predicted proteins | sample TARM_MetaG_T_14_FD_72354 | JGI IMG/M metagenome (GOLD analysis project Ga0075011, IMG submission 72354) | Freshwater microbial communities from Pennsylvania, USA, analyzing microbe dynamics in response to fracking - TARM_MetaG_T_14 | ecosystem: Environmental > Aquatic > Freshwater > River...
TGCCCGGCGCATTGAATCCGGAGGATTTTCTCGCCTAGTCGTGAAACATACGGAGGTGAAACCCGTGCAAGGAATACAACTGAGAGTCTGGGGCGATTACGCCTGTTTTACCCGGCCGGAGATGAAGGTGGAGCGCGTCAGCTACGACGTGATGACCCCTTCTGCGGCGCGGGGGATTTTGGAGGCGGTGTATTGGAAACCGTCCATCCGGTGGGTGGTGGACCGCATCCATGTGATGAAACCCATCCGCTTCGACAACGTGCGGCGCAACGAGGTGTCGGCCAAGGTGCCTGTCACCGGCATCAAAGCGGCCATGAAGGGCGGTACGGAGCCGCTTCGTCTGATTGTGGAAGACAACCGCCAGCAGCGGGCCGCCATGGTCCTTCGGAATGTGGAATACGTCATCGAGGCGCATTTCGACTACACGTCCGGCGAAGACCGCAACGACGGCAAGCACCTGGACATGTTCAATCGCAGGGCGAAAAAGGGGCAGTGCTTCCAGCAGCCTTATCTCGGCTGCCGGGAGTTCGCCGCCTTTTTCGAGCCTGTGGAGGGCGACATCCCTGTATCGTTGCTGGCGGAAGAGAATGACCGCGATCTCGGCTGGATGCTGCATGATATAGATTATGCGGCGGACATGACCCCGGTCTTTTTCCGGCCAATCATGAAAAAGGGCGTCATCGACTGCCGGGAAGGGAAGGTGTCCGTATGATTCTGCAAGCCCTGAACAAATATTACGAGCAGCTGCGAGATGATAAAGAAGATGAGATACCGGCATTTGGCTTCGGAGTTGAAGGTATAGACTGCATCATTGAGCTTTTGTCTGATGGGCACCCTGCAAGCGTTTTGGCGCTCACTGAACCCAAAACAAGTATTTGCCCAACGCCTTCTGTCGCAATGTCCAAAATGGGAAAAGGGGAATTTGCCCTAACCTATAAAAGGACATCTGGTATTGCTGCATACTTCATGACGGACAAAAGCGATTACGTTATTGCAGGTCAAAAGCCTGCATCTCATGAAGAATTTAAAAATCTCGCAAAAATGGTTCTAGGGACGACTGACGATGTCGGACTAAACTCCTTTCTTCTTTTTTTACAACATTCAACTGTGTTCTCTGACTTAGCCAAATCCATGGATGAAGACATCGTCAAACGAAGGAAAATCGCGTTTCGACTTCAAGGCGAAGCTGCATTCTTACACGAGCGGCAGGAGGCTATTGAAAAGTGGAAACTCTTTTTAGCTAATATGCCGGGAAAAAGTGAAGGTAGATGCTTGATAACGAATAGACAGGCTCCAATTTTACCGGTTCATCCATCTATTCGAAATAAAAAAAAGGCATTCATTTCAGATAAAGGAGAATTGTCGATTGTATCTTTTAACTTTGACGCCGTTGAATCATTTGGGAAAGGCCAAAGTTACAACGCCCCGATCTCGGAGCAGGCCGCATTCGCCTACACCACGGCCCTGAACCACCTGTTGGCCCCGGACAGCCCGCGCAAGGTGCAGATGGGCGATACGACCATGGTGTTCTGGACGGACAGCCCGGGCGAGGCCGACAAGTTGTTCAGCTTCAGCATGGGGGGCAAGCAGACCGAGGACGAGAGCCTTGGCCGACGGCTGGGGAGCTACCTCTCGGATATTGTCAGGGGGAGGTATCCCGAAGCACTGGGCCGGGTCGACACACCGTTCTACGTGCTCGGCCTGTCGCCCAACGCGGCCCGCCTGTCCGTACGGTTTTGGCTCGTGAGCACCGTGGGGGATATGGTTGAGAACCTGGGTGCGCATTTCCGGGCACTCGCGATCCAGCGCCGGTTCGACGGCGATCCAGAACATCCGAGCCCGTGGCAGTTGCTCAAGGAGCTGGCCCCGCAGCGGGATTCCAAGAATATCTCGCCGCTTCTCTATGGTCAGATGATGCGTTCCATCATCCAGAACCTGCCATATCCGCAGACCCTCCTGTCCTCTGCCCTTGGGCGTATCCGGGCGGACAAGGAGATCAATTATCTTCGGGCGGCGTTGATCAAGGCCTTTCTCGTTCGCAACAGGAAACAGGAGATGCACATGACTCTCGATACGACGAACACGGACATCGGCTACCGTCTCGGCAGGCTGTTCGCCATTGTGGAGCGGATTCAGGAGGAGGCCGTGCCCGGTGCCAACGCCACGGTCCGGGACAGGTTCTTCAGCTCCGCTACTGCAACGCCGGGGCACACCTTCCCCATCATCCTGAAAAACGCCCAGCACGGTCTGGCCAAGATCCGCAAGGACAAACCGGGATGGGCCGTGACCCTCGAAAAACAGATTCAGGACATTGTCGGCGGCATTGACGCCGCCACCGGATTCCCGGCCTCCCTGTCTTCGGAGAAACAGGGGATGTTCATCCTCGGCTACTACCAGCAGCGGCAGGATTTCTTCACCAAAAAAGAAAACAAAACGGAGGGCTAGACCATGACCGCCATCAATAATCGCTATGAGTTCGTGTACCTTTTCGACGTGGAAAACGGCAATCCCAACGGCGACCCGGACGCGGGCAACACCCCGCGCATCGACCCGGAAACCGGGCACGGTCTGGTCACCGACGTCTGCTTGAAGCGCAAGGTCCGCAATTACATTGAGATCGCGCCGCCCAAGGATGAAGGTTACAACATTTATGTGGCCGAGAAGGGTGTCCTCTCCCTGACCCGCGAACCCGCCTACAAGACCGAAGAGGTCAAGAAGCTCACGAAGAAGGAAGATCAGATTGCCGCTGCCCGCAAGTGGATGTGCGCCAATTTCTTCGATGTCCGCACCTTCGGCGCGGTCATGTCCACCACGCTGAACAATTGCGGTCAGGTGCGCGGTCCCGTGCAGGTGACCTTTGCCAAAAGCATCGAGCCGATCATTCCGGCCGAGGTCTCCATCACCCGCATGGCCGTGGAAACCGAGAAGGAAGCCAAGGCGCAGGATGGCGATAACCGCACCATGGGCCGCAAGCACATCGTTCCTTATGCCTTGTACCGGGCCGAGGGATTCATCTCCGCCCACCTGGCCGACGGCGACAAAGGGACCGGCTTCTCCGATGACGATCTGGAACTGCTCTGGCAGGCCCTGGCGAACATGTTCGATCATGACCACTCCGCGGCACGTGGCAAGATGAGCGCCCGCGGGCTGATCGTCTTCAAGCACCGGGACAAGCTCGGAAACACACCGGCGCACAAGCTTTTCGAGGCCGTCACCGTCAAACGCACCGGCGACGCCTCCGGCCCGGCGCGCGCCTACTCGGACTATGCCGTCACGGTGGACAAGGCCGCCATTCCCGAAAGTGTCGCCATGGAAGTGAAATTCTAGCCATGGACCGGACCCTGCCCCTTTCCGCTTTGCAGCACTACCTGTACTGCCCCCGGCAGTGTGCGCTCATCCATGTGGAAAAGGTCTGGGTCGAGAACAGGTACACGGCGGAAGGACGGCTGATGCATCTCCGCGCCGATTCCGGGACACCGGGTCGGCGCGGGGGCATTGCCGAGGACCGGGCAGTGCCCATACGGAGCGACCGGCTGGGGCTATACGGCATCGCCGACGTGGTGGAGATGCGGCCCGGCCCGGACGGGCGGGAGATTCCATACCCTGTGGAGTACAAGCGGGGCAGCCCCAAAATCGAGGACTGGGACCGGGTGCAGCTCTGTGCCCAGGCCATGTGCCTGGAGGAGATGCTCGGCGTGGCCATCCGGGAAGGCGCGATATTCTACGGCAAGCCGCGTCGTCGGGAGCGGGTGGTTTTCGGGGACGAATTGCGCGGCACCGTTGAGCGGGTTTGCGGCGTACTCCACGAAATGGTCGAAACCGGGGTCACGCCACCGGCGGTCCATGGCAAACATTGCCGTGGCTGCTCACTCGAGGCAGTCTGTATGCCCAGACTCAGCCACAACGTGGAATCCTACCTGCTCAAGGGGCTTGAGTCATGAAGAAATTGCTGAACACGCTCTACGTCACCTCCCAGGGCAGCTATTTGTCCAAGGATGGAGAATGCGTTGTGGTGCGCACCGAAGACGGGGAAAAGAAACGGTTTCCCGTCCATGTGCTCGACGGCATCGTCTGCTTTGGCAATGTTCTGTGCAGCCCGTTCCTGCTGGGACATTGCGGGGAGAACGGCCTGTCGGTGTCTTTCCTGACCGAGCGGGGACGGTTCCTGGCCGGGGTGCGCGGCCCGCAGAGCGGCAACGTCCTGCTTCGCCGCACGCAATACCGGCTGGCGGACGATCCCGAGGCCTCATCGGGCTTGGCCCGGGCTGTCATCGCCGGGAAAATTGCCAATTCGCGAGCCGTGTTGCGCCGCTGTCTCCGTGATCATGCCGATCGCGTGGACGCCCATGCCATGGTGCGGGCCGTGGACTATCTCGATGACAGCGCACGGCGTCTGCTCTCGCCGGTGTCGTTGGACGAGGCTCGGGGTCTGGAAGGGCAGGCAGCCAATGCCTATTTTGCGGTGTTTGCCCATCTGATCCTTGCGGATGATCCGGCTTTTACCTTTGACGGCAGAAATAGGCGCCCGCCGCTGGATGTGGTGAATTGCCTGCTCTCGTTCGTTTACACCCTGCTGGCCCATGACGTCCGGTCCGCCTTGGAGGCGGTGGGACTCGATCCGCAGGTCGGTTTCCTCCACCGGGACAGGCCGGGCAGGCCGGGACTTGCCCTGGACGTGATGGAGGAGTTCCGCTCCTTTGTGGCGGACAGACTGGTTCTGTCGCTTGTCAACCGGGGTGAGGTGCGCCCGAGGGGGTTTGTCCGCAAGGAAAGCGGTGCCGTGTTCATGGATGATGATACCCGGAAGGTGGTGTTGACCGCCTGGCAGAAACGCAAACAGGATGAAGCGCTGCACCCGTTTCTCAAGGAACGCTTGCCGCTCGGCCTGGCATTTCATGTCCAGGCGCAGCTCATGGCGCGGTGTGTGCGGGGCGACCTGGATGGATATCCACCCTATTTCTGGAAGTAGAGATGCTTGTTTTAGTGAGCTATGATGTGAGTTTCGAGGATGAGGGTGGTGCGCGCCGCCTTCGCAGGATTGCCAAGGTTTGCGAGAACTTCGGGCAAAGGGTGCAGTATTCGGTTTTCGAATGTGTCGTGGACCCGGCTCAATGGACCCGGTTGCGCCAAAGCCTGTTGGAGGCCTTTGACGAGGAACGGGATAGCCTTCGTTTCTATTTCCTGGGCAAGAATTGGCAGCGCCGGGTGGAGCAGCATGGGGCTGGGGATACATATGATCCTGAAACGGATGTGTTGATCATATAGTGCGAACCCCAAGCTGTGTGCAATCTCCCTGTAGGTTCGCACTAGAATAAATTTCTATGATTACAGATACTTGTGTGTCTGTCTGCGCACTGCTCTCATCAACGAAACAGAATTCGATAGGGTTCGCGGAGAGAACGCCTCCACCCCACAGATGTGTAGGCCTCCCCCACCCACAGTCGCCCCCTCACGGGGGCGACTGGATTGAAACGGCGATGAAGAATATCTCCGCCACCTCCTGGGGCTGTCGCCCCCTCACGGGGGCGTGGATTGAAACACGTCCTGCCGGACCGGGCCCAGCTCCTTGTCCAGGGTCGCCCCCTCACGGGGGCGTGGATTGAAACCTTGATTGCCTGGTCGCGCTCGGCCAGGGCCTGATGTCGCCCCCTCACGGGGGCGTGGATTGAAACTGTCTAACTCTATCGTCAACGCCACAGGCGCACAGGTCGCCCCCTCACGGGGGCGTGGATTGAAACAACGCCGCCTAGCTGTGTCTGCGCTTCTTCCAGAGGTCGCCCCCTCACGGGGGCGTGGATTGAAACGTATACCAAGGTGTTCCATATGCAGTACCCGCTCGTCGCCCCCTCACGGGGGCGTGGATTGAAACGTATACCAAGGTGTTCCATATGCAGTACCCGCTCGTCGCCCCCTCACGGGGGCGTGGATTGAAACAATAGACACCAAGATTGACAGGATAAACGACCTCAAGTCGCCCCCTCACGGGGGCGTGGATTGAAACTGTTTTCATGTCCCCACAAATACAACAATCAAGTGTCGCCCCCTCACGGGGGCGTGGATTGAAACTGGCGCGACGTGGAAGCCGACAAGCGGCCGGACTGTCGCCCCCTCACGGGGGCGTGGATTGAAACTGCGGTTGCACCACTCAGCTGGAGTTGCAAGGCCGGTCGCCCCCTCACGGGGGCGTGGATTGAAACCACTCCGGGCAGTTCACCCCGGCCAAACGCACGGGTCGCCCCCTCACGGGGGCGTGGATTGAAACTGGTGAGTTGGGGGTTAAAGTGGCCGATGTTGTGGTCGCCCCCTCACGGGGGCGTGGATTGAAACCGTGGTGTCCGTTACCAATCCATCAGGCATCCTGGGTCGCCCCCTCACGGGGGCGTGGATTGAAACCAATATACGGCGTCCTGCTCGATGTCGGCCATGTGTCGCCCCCTCACGGGGGCGTGGATTGAAACAGATCAGCATCCTCCTGGGCATAGTTCGGGCCTTGTCGCCCCCTCACGGGGGCGTGGATTGAAACCCTTTTCGAGCCGGAGATTCCGCCCAACACCGGCAACGTCGCCCCCTCACGGGGGCGTGGATTGAAACTTTTCCAGCCAGCCCTTGGCGGGGCCGGGCTTCTTGTCGCCCCCTCACGGGGGCGTGGATTGAAACTTCCTCCTTCCTGTACAATTTATAGTACAGGTTTAGTCGCCCCCTCACGGGGGCGTGGATTGAAACCCCAACCCGCAGGGTCAGGAGATTGATTTCACCAGTCGCCCCCTCACGGGGGCGTGGATTGAAACTGCGTACTGGTTCATACCCGGTCCTCTTAATAGGTCGCCCCCTCACGGGGGCGTGGATTGAAACTACCCTGCCGCGCTGATCAAATCAGGAAAGATCGAGTCGCCCCCTCACGGGGGCGTGGATTGAAACTGATCAGGCATTACGTATCACTTCCGCACGGTTGTCGCCCCCTCACGGGGGCGTGGATTGAAACTATTGATTAAAAACCAGACTACCTTTAAATCTCGTCGCCCCCTCACGGGGGCGTGGATTGAAACGATTTCGAAGCGGTTGACGGTGACGTTGCAGGCGTGTCGCCCCCTCACGGGGGCGTGGATTGAAACCGGCAGCAGCAAAGCCTACAGGCCGACCCTTACCAGTCGCCCCCTCACGGGGGCGTGGATTGAAACAACGCTCTTGTACTTACCAGCCAACAGTTCGTTGGTCGCCCCCTCACGGGGGCGTGGATTGAAACGTTTGAGTTCGCGAACGCGACACAACGAGAGGTCGCCCCCTCACGGGGGCGTGGATTGAAACAGCACATGCTCGATATCCTCTTCGCCAGCGGGACGTCGCCCCCTCACGGGGGCGTGGATTGAAACTCCAACTCGGCCTCCACGCCGAGCTCGCCGGACAGTCGCCCCCTCACGGGGGCGTGGATTGAAACATGTGGCATCTCATGAAACACAAGCAGGAGACGGTCGCCCCCTCACGGGGGCGTGGATTGAAATGTCGAGTGGGAGGCTGCCTGTCTCTCTGGCTTTTCTCGTGTTGTCCGGCGTGTCTGATATGTCTGGGGTATCCGGCTAATTTCCGTGCCTTTTATGTCTTTTTTCTGAAGTGTTCACCGTCTTCTTGCAGGTCTGGAAATCGCCACCTCGACGCCATTTCACAGGGCCGATCCCGTTGATTGCAGAACGGACGAAAAAGAGTGGTCCTAAAGTCTTGGATAGACCCTGCCTCGTTGAATTGGACTCGGTTTTGTAGTACGGTTTCACGAACTCTAAGGCGGTGTATCTGGTCGGTGGTTGCGGTTTTTTTATATAAAAGCCGACAGATATCCAGGAGGTCTTTTTTTATATGAATCACAGAGTGTTGCTGGTCTCAACGTCGGATATATTGAGCCGAGAAGCGGCCATTATTGCCAAAGGATTGGGCCTGAGACTGGATATACGAAAGGGTGGGTTGCTTACGGACGGGCACCGGCATGCGCTGGAACAGCAAAACAAGTACGACGTCTTCATCTCTCAGGGAGGGACGGCCCTTCTGATGGAAGAGACCCTGTCCAAGCCGGTAATTTCAATAAATATTTCGGTTGCTGACTATGTGCAGGCCCTCAACAAGGCGAAACGCTTTGGACGCAAGGTGGCACTGGTCAGTTATGACTGTCCGCTGCTCAAGGAGTTGGAGAGTCTGGCTCAGTTGACTGCGGACTTTGACTTCAAGCTGTTTTCTTATTCCAGCAAGGCGGATTTCAAGGACCAGATCGACAGGGTTTTTTCCCTGTCCGATCACACGGTCATCGGACTGGGGGCCTGTACCTGCGAACACGTCAAGACCCACGGCGTGAACTATGTCATGGTGGAGTCGTCCAAGGAAAACATTCGCAGTGCGCTGGTGGCGGCCAAGAACATCATCGATCTGAATTACAAGGAGCGGCTCACCGCCAGTCGGGTGACGAACATCCTGAACTATTCCCGAGAAGGCATTTTCAGCGTGGGGAAGGACGGGGTTATCCAGATCATGAATTTCGCGGCGGAGAAAATTTTCAACGTCCACCTGGCGGATGTGGTCGGCAAGAACATCGACTGTCCCGATGTGCCGCATATCTTTCGCGACATCTATGAGGATGGGAGTTTCGTGGTCAACGAAACCGTCATCAGCGGGGAGACGGCCTTCATCGTCAACCGTATTCAACAGAGCATCAACAAGAGCATTGAAGAGACCCTGGTCACCTTCCAGAGTATCTCCGACATTCAGTCCCTGGAGCGGAAGTCCCGCAATGCCCTCAAAAATGCGGGGCTGGTGGCCAAGAAGACATTGCAGGATATTGTCTTTTCCAGTTCCCAAATGCGCGAGACGGTGCTTCGCGCCCAGCAATTCGGCGGCACCGAGGCGGCCGTACTTATCGAAGGAAAAACCGGGACCGGAAAGGAACTCTTTGCCCAAGGCATCCACAACTCCAGCCCCCGGTGCAACGGGCCTTTTGTTGCCATCAACTGTGCGGCCCTGCCGGAGAGCCTGCTGGAGAGTGAGCTTTTTGGTTACACCAGCGGTGCGTTTACCGGGGCCAGGAAAGGCGGCAAAGCCGGGCTGTTTGAGCTGGCACACAACGGGACCATTTTCCTGGACGAAATCGGGGATATCTCTCCCCTGATTCAGAGCAGGCTGCTGCGCGTGCTGCAGGAAAAATCCGTGCTCCGGGTGGGAGGGGAGAGAATCGTGGACGTCAATACCCGCATTGTGGCCGCCACCAACAAGGATCTTTTGGCCATGTCCGATGAGGGTACCTTCCGCAGTGATCTCTATTACCGCCTCAGCCTGCTCAATCTGACTATCGCACCACTGCGGGAGCGGCCCGAGGACATTGAGACCCTGAGCCTCTACTTCCTCGCCACCAAGGGGGCCATGTACGGTGTGGAGTCCAAGGAATTCTCACCCCGGACCATCGACATGATGTGTGACTACGACTGGCCGGGCAACGTTCGGGAGTTGGAAAACTTCATCGAGAAACTACTCATCCTCCAGCCACTTGAAAGCAACCTGGATTACTCTGCCATGAAACTGCTTAATGAAAGGAATCGTCGCAACGAGCTACGGAACGGCGGGGTGGGTTTCGATGACGCCCCGGGCACGATGACCATTCATGTGGGGTCTCTGAAGGCCATGGAGAACGAGATCTTCAACAAGATGCTGGACCGTATGGACGGCAATCAGACTCAGACGGCCCGTCGTTTGGGTGTGAGCAGGGTCACTCTTTGGAAGCGGCTTCAGGAGAACCCGGTCCCGCAATAACTCTTCAGAAACAAGGGGCCGGAACGATCCTATATCGGTCGTTCCGGCCGTGGCTACCCGTCCCTGCGAGGTGTAGAGGGGTAGTGCTTTTCGGGGCGGGAGTCATGCACAAGACCGGCCTTCTCCGCATGGGGGGTGGGTGTCGGAGCGAGGTGTGGGACCGTCTCGGCGTGTTTCTTGTCAGCTATTGGTCGGAGAGAGTGAACTCGTGCGCCTCCTCCTGGCCTCGCAGCACGCGGAGCGCGCCCAGGGCCAGGGCCTGAAGTTCGTCCTCGCCCGGTTCGATGAAGATCGGTCCGAGAAAGGCGATGCGGTCCTTGATCCAAGTCGTCAGCCGGTTGGAATAGGCCACGGCACCTGTGATGATAATGCCGTCCAGCCCTCCGTAAAGCACAGTGGTCAGGCCACCGAGAATCTTGGCCGTCTGGTAGGCCATGCCCTCGTAGATGAGGCTGGCCTGTTCGTCTCCCTCGTCGATGCGGCGTTCCACCTCAAGGGCGTTGTTGGTGCCCAGATAGGCGACCAGTCCGCCCTTGCCTCGGGTCCTGCGGGTGAGGGACAACCGGTCATGCTCGCCGGAAAAAGCGCTGTCGATGAGCTGTCGTACGGGCAGGCCTCCGGAGCGTTCCGGTGAGTATGGGCCTTCCTCGTCGGTTACGACATCGATCATCCGCCCGTTTTTGAGGGCGCAGGCGCTGATACCGCCCCCCATGTGGCTGACGACAAAGGAACAACGTTCGAAGTCCTTGCCTTCCCGCTCGGCCACACGCCGGGCAACGGCCCGCATGTTCAGCACATGGCAGGAGGCGCGGCGTTTCATCTCGGGCAGACCGCTCAGGCGGGCGAGGGCATCCAGTTGGTCCACGACCACTGCATCGTAGATATAGGCTGGAATGCCCAATTCCTGCGCAATGTCGTAGGCGAGCATGCCGCCGAGATTGGAGGCGTGGTCGTCAATGGGACGGTCGCGCAGAAACTCGAACATTTCTTGGTTCACGACGTAGGCTCCCTGCTCAAGGGGGGGGAGCTTGCCGCCTCTGCCGGATACGGCGCTCAGGCTTTGGAGGTCCACACCCTTTTCGGCCAGGCATTCGAGCAATGCCTTCCGGCGCATGGGAAATTGCTCGGTCATGCTGTTGGTGAAGCGGGCCAGTTCCTTCGCCGGGTGATCGACCTTGTGTTCGAAACGTAGTTTTTCGTTGTCGAACACGGCGATCTTTGTGGAGGTCGAGCCTGGATTGATGGTCAGGATGACGTGGGTGTTTTGGGACATGACGTTCCTTTCGGGTGGTTATTGGTCGCCCAGGGTCGCGGAGGCCGCGAGGACCAGGGGCCAGTACTTGTCCTGGGTGGCGGCCGCCCTGGAGGTGAGTACGATGGGGCCACGTCCGCCGATGACGATGCCCGCGCTCCGAGAGTGTCCGGCATAGCGCAGGGCCTTGATCAGGACGTTGGCCGAGACAATATCCGGCAGGGACAACAGGTCGGCGTCACCCTGGATGGTGCTGTCGAAGTTCTTGATTTTCGCGGATTCGGGGTTCATGGCCAGATCATAGGATATCGGTCCCTCCACAACGCAGTCGCCCAGTTCTCCTGCCGCACCGGCATTCTTGAGTTCCAGGGCGTCCATGGTGGCCTGCATTTTGGGGTTGGGAACCTCGGTGGAGGCGATGGCGGCCACCTTGGGGGTGGAAAACCCCATGGCCTTCATGGAGGTCACCGCATTAACGATGATCGCCTTGCGCTGGTTGAGGTCGGGCGTGATGTTGATGGCGGCATCGGTCAGCCCGAACAGTTTCGGATAGTCGGGCAGTTCGATGATGCTCAGGTGGGAAATGAGGTTTCCGGTGCGGAACTCCGCTTCCTTGCTGAACAGGGCTTTGAGCATCTTCGCGGTGGGGATGTTGCCCTTCATCAAAAAGTCGGCGCGGCCCGAAGCCAGGGACTGGCCCGCCTTGACTGCGGCCTCCTCTGGAGAGTCGGCATGTTCGATTGCGTAATCGGCCGGAGCCAGGCCCAGTAGCTCCAGCTGTTCCCGGATGACGGCGCTGTCGCCGAACAGGATCGGGGAGATGAGCCCGTCCCTTTCGGCGTCGCGCACAGCCTCCAGCACATGGCTTTCCGTGGCGTTGATCACGGAAACGGTTCGCATGCCGTTTTTGCTGTTGCGCACCTTATCGGCGAGTTGTTCCAACGTAGTATAAGACATGAATTCCTCTTGGGTATGGTCCCGGGAACCCGCAGGCGGGCTCCCGGGACAGGGGCTCGTAAGAGCTGGTCGATGGCTATTCGGCTTCGTTCAGGGTCAAGGCCATGTCGGGGCAGGCCATGACGCAGCTGTTGCAACCGATACAGAGTTCGGTGTGCTTTGGGTTGGAGATCGAGTATCCTGCGCCGTTGAGCTTGCCTTCGAATTCAAAGACGTCCTTGGGACAGACTTCCTTGCAGAAGCCGCAACCCTTGCAGCGCGCTTCCTCAATGGTGATAACGAAGTTTTTTTTGGCTTGTTCCATAATTATTACCTCGTATGGGAAGCCGCTTCGGCCAGGGCGATGCCCTTCTTGACGGCTTCAATGTTCAGTTCGGCGATCTTGGGTGCGAACTTCTTGTTGGCCGCCTTGATGATGCTGTCGAAGTCCACGAACGGGTACAGCTTGTAGGCAGCTCCGAGGGCCACGAGGTTGGCCGACCTGGGGGCACCCATGTCGTGGGCGGTCTGGGTGCAGGGGATGGGCAGCCAGTTGTCAAAGCTGCGTTCGGCCATGAGGCTGGAGTCGTAGACGACCGGCGCCTCGGCTCCGTCGTAGCGATTGTCGACCACATCGTGCAGGGCCACTATCACATTGGGTTTGGTGACCTGTTGGAACAGGATCTCTTCCCCGGAGATGATAGCCTCGGCAGAGATGAAGCCGCCGCGTTGGGCAATGCCGTAAGTCTGGGTCTGGACCACGTTGAGGTCCTGGGCAATGGCGCATTCGGCCAGGAATGAGGCCACGAAGATGAGGCCCTGTCCTCCGGTACCCGCCATGAGGATTTCAGTGTGATTTGCCATGTTACTTGCCCTCCTTTTGATTCAGGCGGCTGCGCATGGTTTCGTAGCTGGTATTGAAGTCGGGATCGTCGTGTTCGACGAACTTGCCGACCTTGAAGTAGCCTTGCTCGGCGGCGTTCTCGATCTTCTTGAACTTGGTTTCGGACACGCCCTTTTCCTTGAGCCAGCGGAACATGTCCACGGGCTGGCGCATCTTGTTGCGGGGACCGAACAGGGTCGTGCACGGGCTGGCCACCTCAATGATGGAGAAGCCCTTGTTTGAGATTCCCTCCTGGATGCGCTTGGACAGGCGGGTGCCCTGGGTCACGGTCTCGCGGGCCACGTAGTTGGCTCCGGCCACCGTGGCCAGGTCGCAGATGTCCACGCTCCGCTCCGGGTTGCCGAGGACCGAGGTGCTGGTAAAGGCATCATGCGGCGTGGTGGCCGAAGCCTGGCCCCCGGTCATACCGTAGTTGTAGTTGTTCACCAGCACCGCGGTCAGATCCATGTTGCGGCGGGCTGCATGCAGCAGATGGTTGCCGCCGATGGTCGTGCCGTCGCCGTCACCCATGAGCACGACCACGGTCAACTCGGGGTTGGCGCTCTTCACGCCGCTTGCGTAGGCCAGGGCGCGGCCGTGGGTGGTGTGCAGGGCATTGCAGGTGAAGTAGTCGTCAGCCTTGCCCCAGCAGCCGATGCCACTGACCATGACGACCTTGCGCGGGTCCAGTTCCAGATTCTCCAGTGCGCAGGCGATGGCCTTGACAGTGATGCCGTTTCCGCAGCCGGGACACCACATGTGCGGCAGGGCTTCGGTTCGTATATAGTTCATTCCAGTGGCGTATTTCATGAATTCTCTCCTAATGCAGGGCCTTTTCAATGGCGTCGGGGAACATGATCGTTCCGTTGTACGAATTGACCGGCCGGACCATGGATGGGTCACCGACCACCTTGCATACTTCGCCGGCAATCTGGCCTGCATAGTTCATTTCGGGAACGATGATCCTGCTTGCGTTGGCTGCGGCCTTGACAATGGCCTTTTCCGGGAAGGGCCAGACGGTCTGGAGTTGCAGCACACCCACCTTGAGGCCCTTTTCCCGGGCCTTGACAGCAGCGGTTCGTGCGGCACGGGTCACAACACCATAAGCGACAATGAGCATCTCACAGCCGTCCGTGTCGAATTCCTTGACCATGATCACGTCATCCAGGTTGTCTTCCAGCTTGGTATGCAGCTGGGCCACGCGGTTGGCGGCGTTTTCAGGCGTGTTGCAGCTGAAGCCGTCCTCTCCGTGCATGGAGCTGGTGACGTGGAAGATGTAGTCGCTGCCATAGGCGGCCAGCGGGGCGACGGCACCGGGAGTGAAGTCGAACGGCTTGTAGGTCTTGGGGTCACCGGTGGGCTTGGCCCGGTCGATTACTTCCAGCTCGCCGGGCTCCGGAATGCTGTAGCTCTCACGCATGTGGCCCACCACCTCGTCTGGGGCGATCACGACCTGCGTGCGGTAGCGTTCGGCGATGTTGAAGGCCTTGACCGTCAACTCGAAGCATTCGGCCACAGTGGCCGGGATCAGGGCGACCACGCTCTGGTCGCCGTGACGGCCCCAGCGTAGCTGCATGACATCGGACTGGGCCGGGCGGGTGGCAAGACCCGTGCTGGGGCCGGAGCGCTGGACGTTGACCACGACCAGCGGGACCTCGCCCATGGTGCCCATGCCCAGGTTCTCCTGCATCAGCGAGAAACCGGGGCCGCTGGTGGCCGTGAACGCCTTGGCGCCGGACAGGGATGCGCCGATGATGGCACCCATACTGGCCAGTTCGTCCTCCATCTGCATATACACGCCGCCTATCTTGGGCATTTCACTGGCGCAGATCTGAGCGATTTCAGAGGATGGCGTGATGGGGTAGCCGGCATAGAACCTGGCCCCGGCATAAAAGGCAGCCTGGGCTATGGCTGCGTTGCCTTGAATTAATTTTGTTGTACTCATTAGATAAACTCCTAAATCTATTACATTAAGCCGAACATCTTCCAGAACGGGACGCTGACCAGGAAACCGATCGTACTGATGACGGTGAAGGCCATGCAGAACTTGGCCATTGGCCAGTGGTCCGACATCTCTCCGTGCGTGGTGAACTGAGCACAGAGGTATATGGTATTCATATACTTGAAGAAGAAGAGGTTGGCGGCCGTGAAGGCTACAAAGATGACGATCCAGGGGTTGATGCCTGCGGCCATGACCGATGGCATCATGACAATGGCCACGATGATGGACCCTGATGTCATGTTGGTTATCAGGAAACGGATCAGGATGATGACCACCACGATGGACACGATCATGGTGAAGGTGTTGGTCATGACCATGCCCATGATCGGCTTCAGCGCGTCCGTCAGCCAGGTATCGATGTTCAGGGCTTTGACCACCCTGGCCATGTTGAAGACGCAACCGATAAGGAAGATGGCCGGCCATTCGATACGGCTCTTGAAGTCTTCCTTGGTCATGGTCTTCACGCCGAGCAACACGCACATGGCGAGCACGGCGATGACAGCGCCGGAGACATGGTGGATGAAGCTGGTCATCCACCCCAGCAAGGCACAGAGGATGACGGCCAGGACGATCTTTTCATCCTTGGTCATGGGGCCGATTCTCTCCAGCTCCTTGCGGCCGTATCCCTTGGGCAGGGTCAGCGGTTTCTCGGGCTTGTAGGCCCAGAAGATGTAGAGCGCCAATCCGGTAAAGGCCACAACGCCCCAGGGCAGCGCCCACAGGAACCAGTCGAACCAGGAGACGTTCTTGTACTGTTCCGGCAGAATGCTGATCAGCATATAGTGGCTGAAGGAGCCGGACAGAAAGATATGGCCCATGAGGACGAAGCCGGTATAGCAGGCGGCCATCAGGCCGGAGGCGGCCGGACTTTTTCTTTCGGCCCCCAGAGAGTCGCTGATGGCCAGGGCCAACGGCGCGGACAGAGCTGACTTGGCGTTCATGCTCGGCACCAGTGGACTAATGACGGTTCCCGCACCCATGAGGCCCAGAACCTGCCCCTTGAAGGTGGCCGGAAATAGCGTCAGTACATATAACGATATGCGTCGCAACAGACCGGTTCTGCCAGCCACTGCACCCAGGGCAAAGGCTCCGACCATCATCCACCAGCCTGTCCCGGCAAAGGTGGAAAAGGCCACACTGAACTTGACGCTTTTTGTCGCGGCCCAGAACGTACACATCAATATGCCTGTGACATACTCCGGCACAATCTGGCATATCCACCAGCCCACAGCGAAGACAAGTACGCCGATGGCGGTCATTGCCTGAGGGGTCAACCCTTCAGGCGGGGTTATCTGCGAGATTGAATACCCTGCGATAATTGATAAAATGGCAACGGCGTATTTTGCGTAGCTAACCCAACCGCCGCCAGACTCCAGTTTGCACTCCATGCTGCACCTCCTACAATGCGAAAGAGCGGTCTTTGATGAACCCGAATTCGGTGCGCCGCCGATCCTTGACCAAAGTTTGGGACGGGACGCTGACATCACCCTTGATTAACCTCACATGTGTCCGGTGCAGGTCCGAAAACATCCGGGCGACCTTGCGAAGCAATCCCGTGTTAGCAACCTGTGTGCCAGAAAAATGTCGGAACAAAAGTTTTCTAACAAACTGTTATATATGAATGTTTTTTGAATATACTTTGATTCTCTTTCCACCCTGTGATAGGGGGTGTTAAGATATTTAGCGGTGTTCATTTTTTTGCGATTCCCCTTCTGGCCACTCGGGAACAGAGTGGCCCGGCAGTGTGTTCGGAAAGTGGACCCGGGGCTAATAAAGGGTATTGCCCCGAAGTCTGGCATTGTTTTTCGTGGCGGGCGTTGGACGGAAAAAAAGCCGGAACAGTAGCTGTCCCGGCTCTGATGGGGTGGACCGAAGAATGAGGACTTTACAGACCTACTGCGATTGCAAGTTGGCTTACTTGAGCGCGATTAGGGTTGCAAACATGGCCGCGGGATTCTATTAAGCACACAACTAAGCATAGGCTAGGGAAATTCACTGACCCCAGGTCCGATCGCGGAGAACCGGCCTCGGGATCGAACAATGAACAACCATGAACCAACGGGGACAGGATATGAATAGAGAACAGGAAAAGGTCCAAAAGATTTTCATGGGCTACCACCCGCGGACGCATGACGGCAGCTCTCCTCAATCTCGCTCCATCAGTGAATCCATTGCAGTAAAGGATGCCTTCAACAAAAAGCAGGGTGAGGGGCGGCTTCGGGCTGAGCTTGTCGAAATCGCCTTTAGCGATCTTTGCGCCGTTGCCGTTATGGATACAACAATCGGCAAAGTCTGGCAGTACGTCTGATTCCCGCCAAAAGCCTTTGAAAATGCCGCATCCCTCATAGCCTTTTTAGTTATCCAAGATGGTTCGGGCCCTGTGTCCGTCGGTTCCCGCATGAAAATGGGGCCCAAGCAACTGCTTGGGCCCCATTTTCATGACTGAAGTATGTGTTCGGCACTATGTGCGCTTTTGGTCCGGGGGCCACGGCGTCGGGGTTATACAGATCTTATGTCCCTGTCTTGCCGCCGCGACCTCGAAGGCCAGGGTGGCTTCATCCAGGGGGAAGGTGTGTGAGACCAGGTTGGCGACGTCCACCTTGTCTGATGCGACCAGTTCGATGGCGCGCGGGTAAGTGTGCTTCATGCGGCGCACGAGCTTTATGGTCAGTCCTTTCCGGCGGGCCTCGGAGGCGCAAAACGAGGTCCTGTCATCGCGCGGAATGCCCCCGAGTATAAGCTTGCCGCCGGGCCGGAGGCTGCGGATGGCGGCCTCCACTGCGTCGTTGTCGCCAGCTATTTCAAAGGCCACATCGAGGCCGCCCTTGAAGTCGGCCTCGATGACTGGCGTTATTTCCGCCTTGTTTCGAGCGGCACTCGGCCTGGCCCCGAAGGTCTCGGCCAGGTCGCGGCGGTGGTCCAACGGTTCGGTGGCCAGCACCTTTGAAGCTCCGCTCGCCATTGCCAGTTGTACCATGAGCAGGCCGATGGGGCCGCAGCCGAACACGCCCACCTTGTCGCCCACGCGGATTTTGCCGAGGTCCATGGCATGGATGGCCACGCCCAAGGGCTCCAGCATGACCCCGTCCTCGGGCGACAGGCCGTTGGGGAGCGGATGCAGGAGCTCTTCCGGCCAGGCAATCCGTTCGCGCAATGCGCCGTCATCCGGGGCGTGCCCGGCAAAGCGCGTCGCTTCGCAGAAGTTGGGGTTGCCCTCGATGCAATGGCGGCAGTGGTTGCACGGGATGGCCGGGTCCACGGCAACGAGCTGCCCGGCGAATCGCCCGGTAAGGGCCTTGGCGGAAAACTCGTGCCCCAGGATCAGGGGATGGTCCAATGTGGCCGAGCCGATGGCCGAGGAGGAGAACCATGTCAAATCCGAGCCGCACAAGCCCACGGATACGACCAGCAGCAGGACTTCCCCAGGACCGGGGACCGGCTCGGGCTCGTCCACGAGTCGAATGTCTCCGGCTCCGAAAAGACGCAGGGCTTTCATCGGGATGCCTCCTTGGTTGCTCCGGCTGAAGCCTGCCCGCCTTGATCCGATGCGGTTTCCTCTGAGCGCATGTCCTTCCCGGAGTAGGCGCTGGACAGGTACCGCTGCAAGAGGATGAACACGAACAGCAGGACGCCGACCACGATTTTGGTCCACCAGGAGCTCAGGGTCCCCTGGAAGGTGATGAAGGTCTGTATCAACCCGAGGATCAGGACGCCGATGAGCGTCCCTTCCACATAGCCCACGCCGCCGGTCAAAAGGGTGCCGCCGATGACCACGGCGGCGATGACGTCCAGTTCCAGGCCGACGCAGGCCAGCGGATAGCCGGACATGGTGTACAGGGAATATACCACCCCGGCCAGGGCGCACAGGGTGCCGTTGAGGGTGAAGATGAGGATCTTGGTCTTGCCCACGGGCAGCCCCATGAGGATGGCCGATTGCTCATTGCCGCCTATGGCGTAAGCGTTGCGGCCGAACTTGGTGAAATGAGAGAGATAGACGCCGAGTATGAATACGGCGACGAACACCATGGCGGTTGAGGGTATCCAGACTTTGCGCGTCAGTTGGACGCCGAAATCGACCAGCTCCTCGAAGAAGGGGTGCTTGATGGGGATGGAATTGAGGCTCAAGAGGAACGCGAGGCCTCGGGCCAGGAACATGCCGACCAGCGTAACCAGGAACGAGGGGAGCTGGAAGAAATGGATCAAACAACCCATGGCGCAGCCGAAGAGCGCGCCGAAAACCAGGCATATGAGGATGGCCAGCATCGGGTGCATGGCGTAGTCATGGACCAGCGAGGCCAGCAGGACGCCGATGAACGCGATTACGGACCCCACCGACAGATCGATCTCGCCCGAGATGATGACGAAGGTCATGCCTATGGCGATGATGCCGATGAAGGCGTTGTCGATGAATAGGTTGGCGAAGACCCGCAGGGAGAAGAAGCCGGAATACATGAATCCGCCGATGGCGTAGATGAGGAAGAACACGGCGATGGTTGCGAAAAGGGGGATGTTTTTCTGGTTCAGACGGATTTTCATTATTTCCCGGCCTCCTTCTTCAACAGGTGGCCAGCGATGAGCTGTCTGAATGTCTCCGATTGAATGAGCGCCACGCAGATGATGACCACCGCCTTGAAGACCAGGGTGATCTCAGGTGCTATGCCTCTGGTTAAGATGGTCGTGGTCAGGGACTGGATGATCAACGCGCCGATGATCGATCCGGCCACGGTGAATCGTCCGCCCCACATGGTGCCGCCGATGATCACGGCCGCGATGGCGTCCAGTTCGAGGAACAGGCCCGCGTTGTTCGCGTCCGCGGCCTTGATGTCCGAGCAGATGATCAGTCCGGCCACACCCGCGCAGAGGGCGCAGAACATGTACACGGCGACTTTGATCACGTTCGCCCGGATGCCCATATACAGGCTTGCCTTGGGATTGGCCCCGATGGCCTCGATGAAGATGCCGAGCGCCGTTCGCCGGGTCAGCAGATAGGTGACCACGAGGGTGGCCAGCACCAGCACGATGGGGACCGGGATACCGAACAGAAAGCCGCCGCCGATGTATTGGAAGGGCTCGTGGATGAAGACCACGATCTTGCCTTCGGTTATCAACTGGGCGATGCCGCGTCCTGCGACCATCAGGATGAGGGTGGCGATGATGGGCTGGACCCCGATGTAGGCGACCAGCATTCCGTTCCAGAGGCCCGCCACCAACGAGATGAGCAGGGGGATGCCGATGACCCAGATCAAGGGGGCCACTTCACCGTATTCGATGACGCCCTTGACGTAGTCCGGACGGATGATGTGCGCGGCGATTGCCCCGGATATGGCGATGACCGCGCCGACCGAGAGGTCCACGCCCCCGGTTGCGAAGACCAGGGTCATGCCGATGGATACGAGCATGACCGGCGCGCCGCGGTTGAGGATGTCGATCAGGCTGCCGAAAAGGTGTCCGTCCTTGATCTCGATGTGGAAAAAACCGGGCGTGAACAACAGGTTGAAAACAATGATCGCCGAGAGGGCGGCAAGGGGCCAAATCAGTTTGGCCGTGGTCTCGTTCTGCAAAAAGGACGGCTTCAGGCTCATTGCTTGTCTCCGTGGGCGATGATCTTCATGATCCTGGATTCCTCAATTTCGTCACCGGCAATCTCATGGACGATTTCGCGGTCGCTCAGCACGGCCACTCGGTCCGCGCAGGCTATGATTTCCTCGAGTTCGCTCGATATGAACAGCACGGCCATTCCGGCCCGGCTGAGTTCGACGATCAGTTTTTCGATCTCGGCCTTGGCCCCGACGTCAATGCCGCGCGTGGGCTCGTCCAGGATCAGGAACTCCGGGTTGGAGGCCAGCCAGCGGGCCACAATGACCTTTTGCTGGTTGCCGCCGCTCAGGTCGCCGACCTTCTGGTTCTGGCTCGATGCCTTGATGTCCAACATCTTGATATACTTGTCAACGATCGCGGATTGCCGCTTGGGCGAGAGCTTGTGGAAGATGCCGGAGCGGGCCTGAAGGGCGAGGATGATGTTCTCGCGGACCGAGAGGTCCTCGATGATGCCTTCGGACTTGCGGTCTTCGGGACAGAGCCCGAAGCGGTGGGCGATGGCCTTGCGCGGCGTGTTCAGAACCTCGCTCTCGTCGTTGATGAACAGTTTGCCCTGTTGGGCCTTGTCGATGCCGAAGAGCAGCCGGGCCGTTTCCGTCCGGCCGGAACCGAGCAGTCCGGCCAGCCCCATGACCTCCCCCTTGCGGATCTCGAGGTTGAAGGGGTGCATGGTCCCTTTGCGGCCCAGCCCCTGTGCGCGCAGAAAACACGTGTCGGTTCCGGTCTCGCATTCCTTGGACGTTTTCTTGTCGGCCTTTTGCAGGGACTCGATGCTCTTGCCGAGCATCATCTCGATGAGTTGCAGCTTGGGCAGTTCCTCCACCGGCCGTTCGCCGACGAGCATGCCGTTGCGCAGGACCGTGATGGTGTCGGAAATCTGGTACACCTGCCCGAGGAAGTGCGTGACGAAGAGAATACCGATGCCCTGGGATTTGAGCTTTCGCAGGACGTCGAACAGGCGCTCGGTCTCGGCTGCGTCCAGGCTGGAGGTGGGTTCGTCCAGGATCAGGATGCGGGCCTGGATGTCCAGTGCGCGAATGATGGCCACCAATTGCTGGATGGCCATGGAGTAGGAGGACACCGGCTGGGTAACGTCGATGTCCAGATCGAGCCGCTTGACCGCCTCCTCGGCGTTGCGGTTCAGGGTGTGCCAGTCGATGGCCCCGAAACGCTTCGGCTGGCGGCCGAGATATATGTTTTCGGCCACCGTCAGGTTGGGGATCAGGTTGACCTCCTGGTACACGGTGCTGATGCCGTGCTTGGGGGCCTCCTCAGGCGAGCTGAATTCGAAGGGGGTGCCTTCCAGAAGCATGGTCCCGGCGTCTTTTTTATAGAGCCCGGTCAGGACCTTGATCAAGGTCGATTTCCCCGCGCCGTTTTGACCCATCAATGCGTGGATCTCGCCGCTGCGCAACGTGAAATCCACGTCCTGCAAGGCTTGCACGCCCGGAAAGCCTTTGCTCAACCCCGTGATCTGTAGGAGCGCACCACCGTTGTTCGACATTCCCAGCTCCGCTTGTCGTCATGTGTTTCTTGTTGTTCGGCGGCAGAGCTCCGGGCAGCCCGGGGGGGGCCCGGAGCTCGTTGTTAGCCGACTGAACGCCCCGAACGGGGCAGGTGTCTTCTAGTACTTGCGGTTGGGCAGTTCCTTGGCGGCCACTTCCTGCGGGAACACGCCTTCGTTGGTCACGATGCGCTTGGGCAGGGTCTTGCCAGCCATGAGATCCTCGACGGCGTCGAACAGCTGGGGTCCGAGCAGGGGGCTGCACTCGACGGTGCAGTTGAGCTTGCCTTCGATCATGGCCTCGAACGCGCCACGCACGGCGTCGATGGACACGATGATGATGTCCGTGCCCGGCTTAAGACCGAATTCCTCAATGGCCTGGATGGCGCCGATGGCCATATCGTCGTTGTGGGCGTATAGCACGTCGATTTTGTCGCCCTCGGCCTTGAGGAAGGCCTCCATGACTTCCTTCCCCTTGGAGCGGGTGAAGTCGCCGGACTGGGACTTGATGACCTTGAACTGGGGATGATCTTTCATCACTTCCTCAAAGCCGTTCTTGCGGTCGATGGCCGGAGCGGAGCCCACGGTGCCCTGTAGCTCGACGACGTTGATGACGGTGGAGGATTTGTCGGCGCGCTTGACCTTGTCGTAGTTGTCGGCCAGCCAACGGGCGGAACGGCGACCTTCCTCGACAAAGTCGGACCCCATGAAGGTGACCCACAGGGTGTCGTCCTCGGTGTCCACCGCGCGGTCGGACAGGATTACGGGGATACCGGCGCGCTTGGCTTCCTTCAGGACCGGGGTCCACCCGGTTTCAACCACCGGGGAAAACGCGATGACGTCGACGTCCTGGGCGATGAAGTTGCGGATGGCCTTGATCTGGTTCTCTTGTTTCTGCTGGGCGTCGGAGAATTTCAGGTCGATGTTCGGGCGTTTTGCCGCCTCGGAAGTGATGGATTCCGTGTTGGCGACGCGCCATGCGCTTTCAGCGCCGATCTGGGAGAAGCCGACCAGAATCTTGTCCTTGGCCATCGCCGGTACGGCAAGCAAAGCACCCATTACCAGCGCCAACGCGCCAATCGCCATTAATTTTGTAGCCAGTTTTTTCATAGTACCTCCGTATGATAGTGAAACTCTCGAATCAAACCACCTGCCAGCGGTCCCTATGAAAACAGCCCGGGACCAGGGCAACCTCTTCGCAGATAGAAACGGTCAAACCGCTTTATCACGCCGCAACGGGTCAAAGGTTAAAAGCAAATATCGAACCGAATCGCGCTGTTGCGAAGATGCGGCCCGGCGAGGTCCTGGCAACGCCTTGAAAAACGTCGGCTTGCCGACGTTTTTGTTATGATCGACATGATTGTCATATGGATTGTGCCCGCTATGCCATTCAATTTGAAAAACTGCTACTATGTTGATTAATTACAGGTGATTATGAGCTCTCATCATGGGTTTCGTGAACGTTGACGAAAAGTGGCGAATGTGTAACATTTCCACATAAGATGTAAAAGTGTGTAACCGGGGTTCACATGTTTTCGGTCCACCGCAGAGCGGCGCGGGAGGGGGGGTATGGGAAAGGAAATCTTGATCGTCGACGACAACGCCAAGCTGGCGAGCAGCCTGGCGCGCAACTTTGAGCAGCTCGGGTACCTCGTGCACCATGCGCCCAATTCCCGCCGGGCCTTCGGGGCGCTGGAGAACGGGGCCGTCGGGGTGGTGCTGCTGGACATCATGCTGGGTGACGAGGACGGGCTCTCCCTGCTCAAAGAGATGGTCGAGCGCTATCCCGGCCTGCCGGTGATCATGATAACGGGGTTCGGGTCCATCGAGTCCGCCGTGACCTCGGTCAAGCTCGGGGCCTTTGACTATGTCCAGAAGCCGCTTGATTTCAATAAGCTTTTGAAGATCGTCGAGAACGGAATCAAGCTCGGGGAACTGGAGCAGGAAAATTCGACCCTGCGCGACAGGATCATGGAGCTTTCCGGGAACATGGTTTCCGGCAACGACGAGGTCCTGGCCGTGTGCGAGCGGGCCAAGAAGCTGGCGGGCACCAACATCTCCGTTCTCATCCTTGGCGAAAACGGCACGGGCAAGGAACTGCTGGCCAACCTTATCCACAACAATTCGGCGCGCGCCTCGAAAAAAATGGTCACGGTCAACAGCGCGGCATTCCCCGACAGTTTACTGGACAATGAGCTGTTCGGCCACGAGAAGGGCGCGTATACCGGGGCCCAGCGGCGGTTCATCGGTATTTTCGAAAGGGCGCGGGATACCACCCTTTATCTGGACGAGATCGGCGACATGTCCCTTTCCACCCAGGCCAAGATCCTGCGGGCGCTCCAGAATCAGGAGATCCACCGCATCGGCGGGTCCGAGCCCATCAAGGTGGACGTGCGGCTGATCACCTCCACCAACCGGGACCTGGACGAGCTGATCCGGGAGAAGCGGTTCCGGCAGGATCTCTACTATCGGCTCAACGCCGCCATCCTCAAGTTGCCGCCCGTCAGGGAGCGCCTGGACGACATTCCCCTGCTGACCGACCATTTTCTGGCCAAGTTCTCGGCGGAGAACGCCAAGGAGGTCCGGTCCGTGTCCGGCGGCGTCATGGCCCGGTTCATGGACTACGCCTGGCCGGGAAACGTCCGGGAGCTGAAGAATACCATCAATTACGCGGCCACCCTGGCGGTAACCGATTGCGTCAATCTCGAAGACCTCCCCGCCAGTCTGATGGAGACGAGAAAACAGGACGGGCAAGGCTCCATGCTCATGGAGGCCGAGAAGCGGCTGATACTGCGCACGCTCAAGGAGACCGGCAACAACAAGCGCAAGGCGGCCATGGTCCTGAACATCAGCCGCAAGACGCTGTACAACAAGTTGAAGAAATATGAGATCGCCCAAATCTCATGATCCTGCGCCCGGCGAGGCCGTACTCAGACTGGAAGACGTCGCCTGCGGCGTGGGCCACATTCACGCCCTGCGCAGCGTGAACCTGGACATCCTGCCCGGCGAGTTCCACGTGGTCATCGGCGACCACGGCGCGGGTAAGTCTTCCTTGGCCAATCTCACGGCGGGCCTGCTCCGGCTGACCTCGGGCAAACGGTTCTTCAACGGCACCGCCTATGCATCCCTGAGCCAGCGCGAGGCCCGAAGGCTCAAGATCGAGTTGGTCGGCCAGGAGATCCATTTGATCAACTGCCTGACCGTGACGGACAACCTCCTCATACCGGATCTGATCAAGAGCAGGCCGTTCTTTTTCAAGAAACGGGCGTGGCACCGGGAGTGCCGTGAAATCCTTGAGCGATACGGCTTCGATTTTTCCCCCGACGCCCTGATTCAGGAGTTGCGCCCCTCGGAGCAGTTGATCGTCTATTTCCTTCGCAGTGTGTTGCGCGAGCCCCGTCTGCTGGTGTTGGACGCCATTCTGGAGCGGCTGTCCGCCGCAGACCTGGACAAGGTTTTCCACGTGCTCTCCGTGCTCAAGGAGAACGGCACGGCCATCCTCTGCCTCGCTCACGGCATCGACGAGGTCGCCTCCCTGGCCGATCGGGTGACCATTCTGCGCAATGGTAAGACCGTGATCACCGAATCCATCGAGAACGTGGACAAGGTCAACCTGATCAAGCTGTGCTACAGCCAACTGGCCGAGAGCCCGAAGAACGGCGATTCGGGCGAGTTCTATCAATTGCTACGCTACAACGAGGCCATCCTGCAGAAGCTGCCGATCAACCTTTTGGTGGCCGACAACGACAACCGCATCAAGATGGTCAACGACAACGGCCGCCGGTATTTCAACCTCGGGGAGGCCGATTACCGCAAGCTGTTGGTGGATGATCTCTTTTCCTCGGGCGACGGCAAGGCACTGACGTTGATAAAAGAGGCCTTCGAACAACAGCGCGAGGCGGCCTTCTACGCTGTTCCGATCACCGTGGGCGGCAAGGAGACCACCGCGGACATCAAGATTCTGCCCATCGGCGACGGCGCGTTTTTTATCGGGAACATCCTCATCGTCGAGGACATCTCCCGGCAGGAGGCGCTGCGTCAACAACTGACCATGGCCGAGAAGCTCGCCTCGGTGGGGATTCTGTCGGCGGGCGTGGCCCATGAAATCAACAATCCGCTCGAAATTATATACAATCATTTGAACTATATGAAGTTTAATATCGAAACGGGCCAGATTGCGGAAACCATCGACTTCATTGAGGAGGAGTTGGAGGACATCAAGCAGATCGTCAGCAATCTGATCTCGTTTGCCGACCGCACCCGCGTGGTCATGGAGGAGTTCGACATCAGCGACCTGCTCCTGTCCATCATCGCCCTGATCAGGATCGACGCGAGAAGGCGCAACATCGACATCACTTTTTCCCCGCCCGAATGTCCGGTGGTGATCGAGGCCAGGAAGAACGAGATCAAGCAAGTGCTCCTGAATCTCTTCAGGAACAGTTTCGAGGCGGCGGACGGCGAAGGGAGCATCCGCATTGAGGCGGACACGGTGGAGCGGGGCGGCAAGCCCATGGCCCGCATCCGGTTCATGGACGACGGGTGCGGGATCCGGGACGAAGACCCGAGCAATATCTTTCTGCCGTTTTATTCGTCAAAGCTCGGCAAAGACGCCAACCTGGGGTTGGGATTGTCCGTGAGCTACGGCATCATCAGCAAGTACAACGGCTCCATCGACGTGCGGAACCGGGAGCAGGGGGGATGTGAGTTCACCATCCTTCTACCCGGCGTGCCGTGCGCTTCGGACAAACGAGCGTGAGCCGGGGCGCGGTCAGGCGAACAGCGCCGCCACGGCCTCCGGGGTGAGGTCGTCGAGTCCATTGAGCACCAGGTCCGCCCGGACCAGGGCTTCAGCCGGATGCGTGGTGCATACGGCCAGACAGTGCATACCCGCCGACTTGGCCGCCCGGACGCCGACCTTGGCGTCTTCGATGACCAGGCATTGAGCCGGTTCCATTCCCAGGCGCTCGGCCGCCAGCAAAAAGGTGATCGGGTCGGGCTTGCCGGGCAGGGCGGAGCCGGAGACCAGGGCTCTGAACGACGCCCGCAAACCCAGGCCGTCCACGATGGCGTCGATGTTCTCCTGCGGGGCCGACGAGGCCACGGCCTGCGGAAAACCGGCGCTGTTGAAACGTTCGAGCCAGTCGGTCACGCCGGGTAGCGGTTCCAGGTTCCCCTCCACGTCCTGCAGGAAAAGTTCCTCTTTCAGGCCGCCGATGGCTTCCACCTCCTCGTCCGTTGCCTCGCGTTGCAGCAGCAGGGAGATGATCCCTCTGTTGTTCATCCCGAAGGTCTGGTCGAAAAATTCGCGGGTGCAGGGCAGATTGTGCTCCTTCAAGGCCGTTTGCCAGGAGAGGTAATGGGCGTCGCCGCTGTCCACGATGACGCCGTCCATGTCCCACAGGACGCCGATACGTTGCATGTCCTCAAGCACTGTCATTCTCCGTTCCGGTTCGTGGACCGCCGTACGATGAGTTCGGGCTGGATGATGATCGTGTCGTCGGCCACGGCGTCGTCGACCACCGCCATGCCAGCAAGCCGCAGAAGCTTGCGCACGGCCAGATCGCCCAGTTGGTGGAAATTCTGCCGGACCGTGGTCAGGGGCGGCATGAAGAACGCCGATTCCGAGATATCGTCCATGCCGGCCACGCCCAACTCGCCGGGAACGTTCACACCCTGCTGCCACGCCGCCTGCATCGCGCCCAGGGCCATCTGGTCGTTGGCGGCGAAAACCGCATCCATTTCCGGGTATGCCGCGCACAGCCTGGCGAATCCCGCGCTGCCCGAGGCGGGCGTCCAATCGCCTTCCACCAGGGCCGAGCCTGGCAGGGGCAGACCCGCTTCCGAGAGCGCCTGGCGCCAGCCCCGCAGCCTTTCCTGGGCCTCCCACCAATCCGAGGGGCCGCTGATGTGCGCGATGTGCGTATACCCCTGCTCAATCATATGGCGGGTGATCTTGTACCCGGCGGCATAGTTGTCGATGGATATGGTGATGGGGGCCGCCAGCGGGTTGCCCTTCAGAAAGACCAGCGGCGGGGTCTTGGCCGGGAGGTTTTGCTGCAGGCCGGTCCAGTTGGTCCCCACCTGGGGGGCGGCGCAGATGATGCCACGCACCTGATGAGCCATGAGCGAGCGGATGAACGGCAGCACCTCTTCGCTGTCCAGCGAAGCGGCTTCCTTCAATATCAACGTATATCCCCGTTCTTCCGAGGCGCGGGCCACGCCGTTGAGAGTGGTGGCCACGCCCTTGTGGTGCAAGCCGGAAATGATAACGCCCAGAGTGTCGCTCTGCCTGCGCATGCCACGGGCGAGAATGCTCGGCTGGTAGCCCATGCGGTCGATAACCGTCTGGATCTTTTCGCGGGTCTTCATGGATACGTCGCTGCGGTTGTTCAGGACGCGCGACACGGTCTGTATGGATACGTCGCACGCCTTGGCTACGTCCTTGATCGTCACGTTGCTTTTGCTCGGATTGTCGGTCATGCCCTTGATTACCCGTGTTCATGCCTGTTTGTAAACAGGCCGGGGAAGGGCGGTGACGGACGGTGCGCAAGGGTTGACATTTTTTTGCATTGGTCTGTAGAAAAGGAATATCGTGAACGATAACGGAAAATGGCCTGCGCAGGCCGGAACCCAAGGCAGCCGTGTCGGCGTGTGGAGGATATGTGAATGATATCATTTGATAAGTTTGAGATTTGGTTCGTTACTGGCAGTCAGCACCTCTACGGGCCCGAGGCCTTGAAGCAGGTCGAGCGGAACGCGCAGGCCATTGCCCTCGCCCTGAGCGCGGACATGCCGGTGAAGATCGTGCCTAAAATCGTGGCCACGCGGGCGCAGGAAATATCCGAGGTCTGCCGCGCGGCCAACGCCACCGACAGCTGCGTCGGGCTGGTCTGCTGGATGCACACGTTTTCCCCGGCCAAGATGTGGATCGCCGGGCTTTCCGCCTTGAACAAGCCCTTCCTGCACCTGCACACGCAGTACAACCGGGAAATCCCCTGGGCGGACATCGACATGGATTTCATGAACCTCAATCAGTCCGCGCACGGCGACCGGGAATTCGGTTTCATCTGCTCCCGGCTGCGCCTGAACCGCAAGGTAGTGGTGGGCCATTGGCAGGACCGGGACGTGCGCGAAGAGCTCGCCGTATGGGTGCGAGCCGCGGCCGCCCTGGCGGATGCGCAAGGGGCCAAGGTCGCCCGCTTCGGCGATAACATGCGCGGTGTGGCCGTGACCGAAGGCGACAAGGTGGAGGCGCAGATGCGTTTCGGTTACGAGGTGTTCGGCTTCGGGGTCGGCGATCTGGCGGCCCGCGTCGAGGCGGTGCCCGACAAGGATGTGGATGCCATGGTCGAGGCGTATCTGGAAGAGTACGACGTTTCCCGGCTGGGGGCCAGGGCCGATGATCCGATGATCCGCGAGGCGGCCCGGATTGAGCTCGGCATGCGTGATTTTCTGGAGGAGGGCGGTTTCAAGGCCTTCACCACCACCTTCGAGGACCTGCACGGGCTTGCCCAGTTGCCCGGCCTCGCCTGCCAGCGGCTCATGGCGGAAGGGTACGGCTTCGGGGCCGA
>Ga0075011_10000225_pt1 | contig 29519 bp, 29 predicted proteins | sample TARM_MetaG_T_14_FD_72354 | JGI IMG/M metagenome (GOLD analysis project Ga0075011, IMG submission 72354) | Freshwater microbial communities from Pennsylvania, USA, analyzing microbe dynamics in response to fracking - TARM_MetaG_T_14 | ecosystem: Environmental > Aquatic > Freshwater > River...
GCGCATCTCCCTGCATCATATAAGAGATACCAATAGAGCTTGTAACAAACGGCTTTCCTTCAGATGCCGCTTGTAAGAAATCCGCCCATACCGAATCAACACACATAGGATGTGTATCTCCCGGCATGAGGGGAACTCCCGGATAACAAACCCAATCTGATGTTCCTTTCGAACTGCTTCAATCAGACCCTATTACGTCTGCCTGGATGGAACATATCGTATCCGAGCCACCATGTAACCCAGAGCGATGCATCTTTATCAGACGCTGGCTTTCATTAGATGAAGGGGAAGCTTTAAGCGGCGTGCAAGCATCATGCTGGCTGGATATAAAACGAACCTATCTGGAGATGCGACCAGAGCTACGCCGAGTTTATCTGACCTTAAATGCTCTTCAACCATACGCACCAGTTGCTACCGAGCTAGGATTTCAGGTTCTCAATATGGATCTGAACATTGAAGGCAAAACATACCATTCCGCCATGTTGGATATGGGGCCGGAATCAGTAGACGGATGGATATCCAAGCGATTAATTCAAGAGCTTAAACAGAACGATACACAACCTGATCTGCCGGACTGGTTTGATATCAATGCCAGACAACTTTGTGTAGACGACACACATATCGATCTAACCCCACTAGAATTCAAAACATTAGAGTTACTACTGAATAATCAGAGCAGCGCAGTTACACGCAAAGAGTTATTAAAACAGGTATGGGGCATCGAATACGAAGGCTCAAGCAACGTCGTCGATACGATTATTCGTTCATTGAGAATAAAACTGGATGACAAAGCCAATCTCATCCAGTCCGTAAGAGGGGTTGGTTATCGCTTTACTAACCACCAGGAAAACCAGTTTAAGTAACCGTTAACTCAAACTCGCTAAACGTGCAGCGAAACCCATAAAGAACATGCCTAACAAACCATTACCCAGATTTGCCAGTACTTTATTATTCTTAAACATCTGTGTTAACGAAGAACCTAAGAAGATCAGAGTACTCAGGTAGATAATGCTAAACACTTCGAGAATCACAGCCAGGATAAGATAGGAAATCCAGGTATGTTCGTAGGTGTAATCAATAAACTGAATAAAGAATGACACATAGAACAAAATCGCTTTCGGATTGGTCAGACTTAGAGTTAAAGACTTAGCAAATACGTTTTCTCTCTTTTTAGGGCGTTCAATTTCGCTTTCATCACCACTTTTACTCATCATTTGGTGAATAATCTTACCCCCTAAATAGAGCAAGTAAGCCGCCCCAAGGTAGCGAATAACAGTAAACAATACCGGAGATGCCTGAATTAAAGAGGCGACACCAAGATAGGATAACAAAATAAGCACGGCATCGCCGATAAGCACACCAGAAGCTGCTTTATACCCAGCCTTAATGCCAAGAGAAGAACTAGACTTCAAGACGTAAAGAGAGTTTGGGCCCGGTGCGAGGATGATCATTGTTAGACCGACCAAATAGGTCCATATATTGATCACCCCAAACATTTCCAGCATCAATTCACCCTCATTAACCATCACTCAAAATTATTTAGCGAGGTATAACTCAAAGTTAAAAAAATGTCCACATCAAGCTTTGCGACTACACTGTCAATGTTATGCCAAGGCCAAAACAACATCAGCAACACCAAATATCAAAGAGGTCTTAAAATGTGATCTGTTTCTTAGATGTTACACAATGTTACCGGTAACTTATAAAATGTTCCCGGTAACATTCGGGTGTAATAGAAGAAAGATAGAGATCCGATAAACAAATTAAAGGACGAATTAATGAACATCTTACAAAAATCCCTAACCTCAGCAATTTCCCTAGCGTTGTTGTCAACATCAGCGTTCGCTGCAGATTTCACTTTTAAATTCCAATCCAGTGATCCTTCTGGTGACAAGAACTTTCAGGTTCAAAAAGAATGGACTGAGCGCGTAGAAGAAATGTCAGGTGGCCGTATCGAAATTGACCTGTTGCCTGTAGGTGCTGTGGTAAAACACACGGAAACTTTAGGCGCAATTAAAATGGGCGTTATCGATGGTCATATCACGGCAACAGGTTACTTCACAGGTCAAGATCCTGCTTTCGGACTGATTGGTAACATGGTCGGCGCATGGTCTGATACCCGACAACTACTGCAATACATCAACTATGGTGGCGGTTACGAGCTGATGACTGAGCTGTATGCGCCTTACGGTGTTAAATACATTGGTGGTTCGACAACAGGTGTTGAATCGTTTGTATCTAAGGTTCCATTAAATGGTGTCGATGATCTTAAAGGCCTGAAACTACGTGCACCAGAAGGCTTGGTTCAGCAAGTGTTCGCTGCGGCTGGCGCAACACCAGTAAACCTACCCGGCTCTGAAGTATTCACAGGCCTGAGCAAGGGCGTTATCGATGCCGCAGACTACACGGTATTCTCGACTAACCATAAAGCGGGTATGAATGACATAGCTACCCACCCAGTTCAACCGGGCTTCCACTCACTTCCGACTATCGATATTTCAATGAGTCAGAAGAAATGGGACAAAATGCCAGCAGATTTGCAAGCAATCATGACCGTTTCAGTTCGTGACTTTGCTCAGGACATCACAACACAGCTACGAATTGCTGACCAAAAAGCTGTTCAAGAAGCGCAAGCAAACCCAAATATCACTATTCATGACTGGCCTGCAGAGGAACGTAAAAAATTCCGTCAAATCGCAATGGGTGAATGGGAAAAATATGCAGAACTCTCACCAAATGCGAAAAAAGTCTACGATTCAATCACGACTTACCTGAAAGAATCAGGCCTTCTATAAGTTGTTAAATATAGGGAGGAAATCTCCTCCCTATTTTATTTGGAATTAAACCTATGAAAGACTCAGACACAAATAATGTGGCTGAAATGCCCCATAACATTCTTGATAAGGCAATAGCTAAAATTAGCGAACTATTTAGTTTGTTGTTTGTTTTTACAGTTATTATTTCATTTTATGAAGTAGCTAGCCGCTATTTGTTTAACGCCCCGACTATTTGGGTTCATGAAACGGCCTCATTCATTGGTGGCGCATTGTTTGTCATTGGTGGTGCATACGCGCTAGCGACAGACAAACACGTTCGTGTTGTTCTGATCTATGATTCAGTGTCACAGAAAACCAAACACTATTTAAATATCTTCCATCACCTAGCAGGATTGCTGTTTAGCGGGTTACTGATTTACGCCGCATGGCAAACCGTTCAGAACTCTTGGTTTACACCTTGGGGTGACGTTCGCCTAGAAACATCCGGCTCAGCATGGAACCCACCGTTTCCGGCACTTCTTAAAGGAATCATCCTATTTACAGTTTGTTTGATGTTCATTCAATTTATCCTGCATTTAATCAATGAGATTCAACAACTTAAGGAAGAAAGCAATGATTAATTTATCTTCCACAAAACCGTCATCCGGAAACCGTAACCCGATATTTCTTATTATCGGCCTGATTGCAATAGCTGCCGCTTTAGGTTGGGTCGGAGTGCAGACTTATACTTCTAATCTGTCATCAATTGGTATTGAATACGGCAGTCTGCTAATGCTGAGTTTAATGATAGGACTACTATTAACCGGCATGCAGCTCGCTTTTGTTACCGCGCTTGTTGCATTGATCTTTACATTAGGCTGGTTTGGTGTCGATGCCCTACCTTTGATTACAAGCCGAATTTTTAGCTTTGTAAGTGGCTATGTCTTCCTAGCTGTACCAATGTTTGTATTAATGGCTGCGTTATTAGACCGTTCAGGTATCGCGCGAGATCTATTTGACGCAATGAAAAGCGTTGGTCGTAAAGTACGAGGCGGTGTTGCCGTTCAAACGCTACTGGTTGCGGTAATCCTTGCTTCTATGTCTGGTGTTATCGGTGGTGAGACAGTGCTGCTTGGTATTCTCGCGCTACCACAAATGCTACGCCTGGGTTATGACCGCAAACTTGCCATCGGTACAACGTGTGCAGGTGGTGCTTTAGGTACCATGCTACCTCCGAGTATTGTACTGATCATCTATGGCCTTTCTGCTTCAGTGTCGATTGGTGAATTATTCAAAGCGGCGTTCTTACCTGCCTTTATTTTGGCTATGTTCTACATCGGTTATGTACTGATTCGCTGTAAACTTAATCCTGCTCTCGCTCCGCTTCCAAGTGAAGAAGACTTAGCAAAGGATTCCGAAAATACGCCAAGCTACTTTAAAGCTCTGTTTTTCCCTCTACTATCAGTCGCGACGGTATTGGGCAGTATCTATACCGGTGTTGCATCAGTAACAGAAGCGTCGGCACTTGGTGTGGTTGGTATCGCAATCAGCGCAGCCATTCGTAAAGAACTTAACTGGAAAATGGTTAAAGAGTCTGCAGTAGCAACAATGCGTACTTGTGGCATGATCATGTGGATCGGTATTGGTGCTTCAGCGCTGGTTGGTGTCTATAACTTAATGGGCGGAATTGACTTTGTAGAAGAGACCATTCTGGCATTAAGTGGCGGCAATGCAATGTCGACACTACTCATTATGATGGCGATTCTGTTTGTTCTTGGCATGTTCTTAGACTGGGTTGGTGTCGCTCTACTAACCATGCCGATTTTCGTACCAATCATCACAGGCCTCGGTATGGACCCTATTTGGTTCGGCGTTGTGTTCTGTTTGAATATGCAAGTGGCGTTTCTTTCACCACCGTTTGGTCCAGCAGCGTTTTACCTTAAATCCGTGGCACCGAAAGACATCAGTCTCGGTGAAATATTTACCGCTTTACTTCCGTTTATTGCACTTCAGGTCTGTGTTCTTGCGCTCGTAATCATGTTCCCCGAGCTGGCTTTATGGTGGCGATAAGTGTACCCGTTTTATTTAATTGTGAGTTGATAGTATGAATAAGAAATATGTCGTTATGGGGGTATCTGGATGTGGTAAGTCTTCTATCGGTCATTCTCTGGCTACCTCATTGGGCATCCCATTTTTCGATGGGGATGATTACCACTCTAGTGAAAACGTAGAGAAGATGCGCAACGGTATTCCACTGACAGATGAAGACAGAAAAGAGTGGCTGGTAAAGCTAAATAGCCTCATTCAGGAACAAGACAACTTAGTATTGGCATGTTCTGCACTAAAGCCTGAATACAGGGACATTCTGCGACGTGGATGTAGCGATCTGACATTTTGTTATTTAAAAGGTGATTTTGAGACAATTTGGTCCAGACACAAAGCAAGAGAAGGTCACTATTTCCAAGGCTCTGCCATGTTAGAGAGTCAATTTAACACTCTGATCGAACCCAGTGAACAAGAGGCACTGCACATCGATATCGATCAGCCTCCAGAAAAAGTTGTCCACGATATTCTCGCCAGAGTTTAACTAGAAACGTTCCAAAAACAAGGGGCTGATTTATCAGCCCTTCAACTAGCTTTTGCTTAAAATTTGATAAAACGGGCCTCTTCGCGCCCTCAGGTAACTCAATATGACAATGAACCCGATAATTGTTCAAGTGGCGGACACCATTGTTCAGAGAAGTATTCAAAGCCGTAAAGAATACTTAGCCAACCTTGAAATACAACAAAACAAAGGTAAACAACGTGCCGTACTCGCCTGTGGAAACCTGGCACACACGGTAGCAGCGTCTAGTTCTAAGGATAAGACTGCTATTTTGGATTTCACCAAAACCAATGTTGCTATCATTACCGCCTATAACGATATGGTGAGTGCACATCAACCGTATCGTGACTACCCGGAAATTATCAAGCAGGCAGTATCGGAGTATGGCAATAGTGCGCAGGTAGCGGGCGGTGTTCCAGCTATGTGTGACGGTATTACTCAGGGTAATGATGGTATGGAGCTTTCTCTCTTTTCCAGAGACCTGATCGCGCAGTCAACAGCAATGTCACTCAGCCATAACACTTTTGATGCCACCCTTCTAATGGGCGTGTGTGACAAGATTGCTCCCGGGCAGCTTATTGGGGCGTTAGCCTTTGGTCACCTTCCGACTGCGTTCGTTCCTTCGGGACCAATGCCTACCGGTTTAAGCAATGATGAAAAAGTTGCTACCAGGCAAAAATACGTTGCGGGTGAGCTGGACAAATCCGCTTTACTGGATATGGAGTGTAAAGCCTATCACTCAGCCGGTACCTGTACCTTCTTTGGTACTGCCAATACAAACCAACTGGTTCTTGAGGCAATGGGGCTGATGTTACCCGGGTCGGCATTCGTGCCTTACAATGATCCGCTCAGAGACAGACTGACTCAAAAAATAGCGACTCACATCGCGGCAATCAGCGCTCACCAACAAACAACCAAAGCGTTAGGACATGTCGTCGACGAAAAATCTGTTGTCAATGGCCTGGTTGCTTTACTGGCTGCTGGCGGTAGCACTAATCACTCCATCCACCTCGTTGCCGTGGCCAGAGCCGCTGGCTGGATTATAACCTGGGATGACCTCGACAAGTTATCAGACGTAGTGCCTCAACTGGTCAAAATGTACCCCAATGGCAATGCTGATATCAATGCGTTCCATCAGGCTGGCGGTGTTCCCGTACTGATGGCGAATTTGAATCACAGAGGACTTATTTTCATGGATGCCAATCCGGTGTATGGCTCTATGGAAGATTATCTGACGACCCCTTATCTAGACGAGAACCAGCAATTACAGTTCCATCAGTTGGCTGAAAGCCTAGATACCAGCGTGTTAGCAGACCGTAATAGCCAGTTCAGTAATAGCGGAGGTTTGAAAGTACTGTCTGGGAATCTGGGGCGCGGGATAATGAAAGTCAGTGCGGTTGCAGAACAACACCGCAAAGTCACTGCCCCTGCGAAAGTATTTGACTCCCAACACGATGTAGAAGCAGCCTATAAACAAGGGTTGTTTACTGAGGATACCGTTATCGTGGTGCGTTTTAACGGACCTTCTGCGAATGGAATGCCAGAACTGCACAAGCTGATGCCCATCATGGGCAACCTGATGAAATCGGGACTTAATGTGGCGTTAATTACAGATGGTCGTTTGTCAGGCGCGTCAGGTAAGGTTCCGGCAGTGATTCATATCACTCCTGAAGCCAACCGCCAAGGCATGTTAGCTAAGCTGCATGATGGTGACTTGATAGAAGTCGATGGTATGACAGGAAACATCAATGTAATGCAGGATATCAGCGACAGAGAAGCGGCCATATTCACTCAGAACAACAGCCATACTGGCAGCGGAAGAGAGCTGTTTAAGGTGTTTAGGGATAACATCTCTACCGCAGAACAAGGTGCGAGCATACTTTAATTTTAAACTTTAACTGCTACCAATACACAATAGGAAAACTCATGGATTGGAAACACTTACCGGAAAAGATTTTTGCCCATTCACCTATCATCCCTGTGATGGTGATTCATGATATCGAAGATGCTGTCCCTCTAGCACAGGCTCTGGCAAAAGGTGGAATCGATGTATTTGAAATCACCTTACGTACTCCGGTAGCGATTGATGCCATAAAGGCGATCGCTGAGGCGATGCCCAACAGTTTGGTCGGGGCTGGGACAGTACTAACAACAGAGCAATATGAGCAGTGCGTAGAAGCTGGCGCGAAATTTATTATTTCTCCGGGAGCACCCAGTTATCTTCTACAACATGCAGCATCGAAATCGATACCATTGATTCCGGGTGTCTCAACGCCAACAGAGATAATGACAGCGCTTGAACTGGGTTATGACCACCTTAAATTCTTCCCGGCGGAAGCAAATGGCGGTGTTAAAACACTCAAAGCAATCTCAGCGCCTTTACCACAGATCAGCTTCTGCCCGACCGGTGGAATTACCGCACAGAACATCGCAGATTACCAACAACTCTCTTGTGTCAAAACAGTGGGTGGTACATGGATGATTCCAGCCTCTGCGATCGAAGCAAAAAACTGGGAGGCAATTACACAACTCACTAAAGAAGCGGTTGATTGTGCAATGAATTCCCGATAAAAATTGTCTAACTGGCTGAGATATGAGTATATGTCTCAGCTAAACACAGTGGAACGACGATATGACAACGAAAAAAAACCGACCGACCCTACAAGATATTGCTGACCAAGTTGGGGTCACTAAAATGACTGTAAGTCGCTATTTGCGAGACCCGAGCAAAGTATCACCTAACGTTGGTGAGAAAATTGATCAGGTGGTCAAAGAATTAGGTTACGTTGCCAATAGAGTTTCAGATATTTTATCTAAGTCCAAGAGCCACTCCATTGGCGTACTTCTCCCCTCCTTAACCAACCAGGTTTTTGACCATGTGCTTAGAGGCATTGAAGGTGTTATCGAGCCTCTGGGTTATCAGGCAATGATCGCACACTATGGATACGGTAAACATACCGAAGAAAAGCGAATTGAGATTTTGCTTGGTTATAACGTCGATGGAATTATTCTGTCTGAAAGTTACCATACCGAGCGCTCTAAAAAGATTTTAAGTGCTTCTGGTATCCCTATTGTGGAGATCATGGACTCAGTTTCTACACCTATCCAGCAAGCAGTTGGCATTAACAATGTCAAAGAGAGTGAAGATGCCACCAACATCCTAATTTCAAGAGGTAAGAAAAAGATAGTCTACCTTGCTGCACGAATGGATGAACGTACCAAGCAAAAGATACACGGTTACGAAATGGCGGTGGACGCAGCCAATTTGGACTCGATGGTGGTCACTACGATGGAATCATCATCTTATACTCTGGGTGCAACATTATTGAAGCGTGCACAACAGGAATATGGAGAAATAGACGGTATCTGCTGTACCAACGATGATATTGCCATCGGGGCACTTTGTGAGTGTATACGTCAAGGAATTAAAGTACCTCAACAAATCGCCATCGTCGGCTTTCACGGTCAAGACATCTATTCAGCAATGAGCCCGACTCTAGCAACCGTGGTCACACCCAGAGAACAAATTGGCAAAGTTGCTGCTGAACAATTAATGCAACGCATACAACACCCCGAAACCCCAGTTACAGAAAAAATCATTAACTTTGAAGGAAAATTTTATTATGGTGAAACGGTCTGAATAAACAAAACTCTGAATCCGTACCGCTCAGACAACATCTACACTCAACATTTCACTTTTGCAACGATTTTACCTTCTCGTCCCCCTTGAAGATCAAACGTCGTAAATCACTTTTTTAATCACCTGAGTAAATTCAGAGCGGCTGACCGTGTCCAGTTCATGCCGCCCGTCGCTAATCACTTGCTTACCCGCAACAAACACATCTTTAATGACATTTTCACTGCATGCAAACAACCAACGATTCAAAACATCTTTAGGCTCACTTGCACCAATGAACGGATGAGCCTCGTCCAGTACCATGAAGTCTGCACGGCTACCGACAGATAAACCCAAGGCGACACCACACGACTGATTACCGCCCAATAACGCCTGATTAAACAGGTTATCACCAATGCTAATATGCTCGCCTCGATATAAGCGATTACGCTGTTGATCGCGCAGACGCTGCCCGTACTCAAGAACTCGCAGTTCTTCAACAATGGAAAGACTCACGTGGCTGTCGGAGCCAATACCCCAGCGACCATTCAGACGCTCAAACTCAACACCAGGGAAAATACCGTCCCCTAAGTTTGCTTCAGTAGTTGGACACAAGCCAACCACAGCACCGCTACTGGCAATCGTGTTTAACTCATGATCATTTAGATGTGTCGCGTGGATAAGGTTCCACCGCTCACTCAAACCGATATGTTGATGCAGCCATTCAACCGGACGTTGACCACTCCAAGCAAGACTGTCATTCACTTCCTTTTGTTGCTCGGAAATATGAATATGCACCACTCGTTCTTTATCCAACTCATTAAATACTTCATTGATCTGTGTTTCGGTGACTGCACGCAAGGAGTGAAAGCAGATACCCAGATTATGCAGTTTAGAATTGGCGAGTGCCTGTTCACACTGAATTTGTAAATCTAAATAGGATTGAGAAGAATGAATAAAACGCGCCTGCCCTTCGTTTGGCTTTTGCCCACCAAAACCAGAATGAGAATATAGAACTGGAAGTAAGGTTAGCCCAATACCGGAACGATCAGCAGCAGCAATCAATTGGTGAGCCATTTCCGCCTTATTGGCGTAATACTTGCCAGCCACATCATGATGCAGATAGTGGAACTCACCCACCTGGGTATAACCTGCTTTGAGCATGTCGATATACAACTGTGTGGCAATAACGTTGGCTTGCTCAGGAGAAAGTTTTTGTACAATTTTGTACATTAGATCGCGCCAACTCCAAAAGCTATCATTCGGGTTCAAGCACACCTCTGCCATACCTGCCATTACCCTTTGAAAGGCATGAGAGTGAACATTGGCTAATGTTGGCAAGACAGGTCCATTCAGTTGCACTGCATCACTACAAACTTGGGTATCAAACTTAATGCAAGTAAAAACGCCATCAGTCACTTCGAACAGTACGTTGTTCTTCCATTCCTGATTCAGCCAGGCTCTTTTAGCAAAGTAATACTGACCTGTACGAATCCCTGTCATAGTTCTTTCCTAGTTCTGTAAAAAGTCATGTTTCAAATTAGTGTAATAGAGCGATATATGTATATACAAGTTATATTTCTAACAGCGACAACAGAGTAAAACACAAGTCAAATACAAACGGAAATTTGGAATAGTGTCAGAGGTTACAAAGGAAAATACTTGAAACTCATGCCGGTGCCAGCTATGCTAATAAATGTATATACATTTAACTTTAAGATAATGGAGTATCTGTCAAATGACGCAAGTTAATGTGGTTCCATCACCGTTCGAATTTCATCAGGGTACCGTGCCATTATTGGTGAGTATGCCACATTCCGGCTTGAATCTAACACCTGAAGTGGAACAAGGAATGACCGATACTGCCCGAAAACTTCCAGATACAGATTGGTTTATTCCTCAAATTTATCAATGTGTAAATGAACTTGGGGCGAGTGTTATATCAGCCAACTATTCACGTTATGTCGTTGATCTGAACCGACCAAGCGATGACAAGCCACTTTATACAACAAAAACCACCGGCCTATTCCCTGAGATCCTATTTGATTCAACGCCAGTATTTATGAAAGGAAAAGAACCGACAGAAGCAGATCACGAACGTTATAAACAGCAAATTTGGCAACCTTACCATTCGACAATTGAACAAGAGCTTGCCCGAATTAAAGCGATTCACGGCTATGCCGTTCTGTTTGATGCTCACAGTATCGCAGCTCAGGTTCCAATGCTGTTTGAAGGAACATTACCTGAGTTTAATTGGGGAACCAACCAAGGTGAATCGTGTAGTGGTGACATTGTTGATGCCGCAATGAACGCGATCTCTGACAACTACAGCCAAGTATTAAACGGACGCTTCAAAGGCGGCTTTATCACTCGCGGCTTCGGAAAGCCAAGCGAGAATATTCACGCTATTCAATTGGAAATGTCTCAGGACACATACCTCAATCAACACGCTCTGGCGCGAGGTCGTTATGAGTTAGATGCAGAAAAATCTAAGGTGATTAAAGCACAGATTAAAGCCATTTTAAGCGCTGTTGTTAAGATAAAAATATAAGAGAGTTTAGCCATAGACGTCCTTATGGTTAACTCCGTGAGAACGTTTTATTTAAAACTTCAATAACCGAGCCAGCTAGGCCGACATTCATACTGATTCCATCAATAATTGGATTTATCAGCCGCCACTGATACGATGAAAGCACACCTAGTACTTGTTTTCGGAACATTGAGTTATGGTAGCGCTAAGAATTCATAATCAAATATCTGAAATTCCCGAACAGGGTTGGGAATCTTTACGAAATGACGACTACCCATTTCTATCTTACGCTTACCTGCATGCGCTTGAAGAAAGTCGCTGCGTAAGTGATGAAACTGGCTGGCATCCTCTTCATCTTACAATTGAAGATGAAGACAAAAACCTGTTAGCTGCTATGCCGATGTACTTAAAAAATCACTCGTGGGGAGAATATGTCTTCGACTGGTCATGGCAAGAAGCATGGGAAAATTCAGGTGAAGAATATTTCCCAAAGCTGGTAACAGCCGTCCCCTTTACACCCGCGACCGGGCCACGGATTCTGTACTGCTCTCAAAAACTGAGTTATAAACAAGCGCTGGAACTTCTGTTCAGTGCCGTTCGACAGTTATGTTCAGAAAACAACTTCTCTGGTTGGCATGGCTTATTTATTGAAGACCAGCATTTAAACGATTTTACTCCATTAAAGCTCCCATTGCGTATGGATTGTCAGTACCATTGGTTTAACCATAATTACAGCAGCTTTGATGATTTCCTTGCAAAACTCACTTCACGCAAAAGAAAAAGCATTAGAAAAGAAAGACAAAAGGTTGGATCTCAACAGATAGAACTGCGTGTGATTGAAGGAAGTGAACTATGCGATGAAAACGTCAAACAGTTTTATAACTTCTATGAACTGACCTATCTCAAGCACGGTCATTATGGACACCTCAATCTTACCTTTTTCCAAACGCTTCGTCGGACCATGGCTGAGCAAATTATGGTGATATTTGCCTACCATGACGAAAAAGTCGTAGCTGGTTCCTGGTTTTTTAAAAGCAAGGACACCTTATACGGACGGTATTGGGGATGCGATACAGAATTTGATAGACTTCATTTTGAAACATGTTACTACCAAGGCATAGATTACTGCATTAAACACGATCTACAGTGCTTTAACCCCGGCGCGCAGGGAGAGCATAAAATTCAACGAGGGTTTGAACCAATTTCAACCTGGTCTGTACACTGGATAGAATCTGAAACATTTCGCTCAGCGGTTGCACACTTTGTCCGTGAAGAGAAGCAATATATGAAACAACGCATTACAGAGCTGGCTAAATATCTGCCTTTTAGTGCATCGAAGACTGATAATTGAAAGCCCTTCATAAATATATAAAGGGCTTTGACCATATAAAAATCACAATCAACTGATATTTGCTTGATTCAATAGGTCGTAAACAGCTTGTTTAGCGCCGACTAATTCAATACTTTCGTATGCAGCCGTTACAGCATCGACAAAATCACATTCCGAAGGCAAGTGGGAACCAAAAATAGAAGTGACATCGATCATAGCTCTCACTCTTGCGGCCTGGTTATTACAACTATGGAAACGTTTATATAATTCATCCGCAATAGGATCTCTAACATCGATAGCCTGACCGGATTCATCAACTGCCCCGACATATTTAATCCATGCTGCTACTGCAAGCGCGATATAAGGGAAAGGACGAGAGCGTTCAACATGCCAGGACGCTGATTCAAGTAACCTTTGTGGCAGTTTTTGACTACCATCCATCGCAATTTGCCATGTTCGGTGTTTAATATTTGGATTAATGTAGCGGGTGATGAGTGACTGAGCGTAGTCTTCCAAATCAACCCCTTCAGGCATATTTAACGTTGCAGCTTGTTCATTAATCATCAGGTTATATGCTGCCTGTTTAAACATAGAATCCTGCATACAGTCTGAGATATGCTCATATCCTGCCAAATACCCTAAGTAAGCAAGGAATGAATGAGAGCCGTTTAACATACGTAATTTCATTTCTTCGTATGGCAACACATCGTCTACTAACTCAACACCAACTTTTTCCCATTCAGGTCTGCCTGCAGCAAAATTGTCTTCTATAACCCATTGTCTGAAAGGTTCACAAATAATGCCGCACGGCTCGTGCTCACCAACCAGATCATCAATTTGTTTTTGCGTTTCATCAGTCAAAGCGGGAACAATTCGGTCCACCATAGTCGATGGGAAGGTAATGTTAGCTTCAATCCAGGTAGCCAGTTCTGCATCAACACACTTTGCAAACTCAATAACCGCGTTACGAGTTTTGCGTCCATTCTCTGGCATATTATCGCAAGACATCACACTGATAGGCCCACGTCCATTTTCCATACGACGCTTTAATCCCTGAACTATACAACCCACAGTAGATTTAGGATTTTCAAAATTGTCTAGGTCAGTTTTAATGAATGGGTGATTTACATCTAGTCGTTCCGTGTGTAAGTCAATACCATAGCCTTTTTCTGTAATAGTAATGGACACAATACACGTTTCTTGATCTGCAATTTTCTCAATGACTTTTTCAGAACCATCAAAGGTCAAATGCAACGACTCACATACCGACCCAACCACTTTTATCTGTGGTGATTCTGAGCCAAGTTCAACAACAGTAAACAGATGGTCCTGATTTCTCAGATCCTGAATTAACTGTTCACCGCCAAATAGATTTACTTCGCAATATCCCCAATCAGAAGGGCTGCAGCTCGCTAACTCATCAGCAAACAAGGCTTGGTGAGCACGGTGGAAAGCACCAAAACCGATATGAACAATTTTAGGCTTAAGTTGAGTTCTAGAATACTTATTATGAAATTGAGGCATGGTCACTCTCTGAGTTTTGTTGGTAACGCTTTATATTTTGACGACCAATTTACAAAAAATTGTGATCAATTCACCAAAAATTGTACAGACCAATTTTTAATAATTGGTTTTCCATCCTGGATCACAAAAAGATTTGCAAATTGACGTTTTAATACTAAAAGTTTCATTACAACTGTTTATGTCTAGGAGAGAGAAATGAAAATTACCAGCGCCAAGGTGATTGTCTGTAGTCCGGGAAGAAACTTCGTTACGTTAAAAATCGAAACAGACGAAGGCATCTACGGATTAGGTGATGCAACGGTAAATGGCCGAGAAATGGTTGTTGCTAAGTATCTGGAAGAATATATTATTCCATCTCTTATCGGACGTGACGCCGGACGTATCGAAGATATTTGGCAATTTTTTTACCGTGGGTACTACTGGAAGAAAGGCGTAATCGATATGTCAGCCCTGGCAGCTGTCGATATGGCTCTATGGGATATCAAAGCAAAAGCCGCTGGTATGCCTCTTTATCAACTTCTGGGGGGTAAAAGCCGCGAATACGTCAACGTTTATACTCACGTCAATGGCGAAACTGTTGAAGATGTTCTTGAAGGTTTTGAAGCTGCAAAAGCTAAAGGCTATAAGTTTATTCGAATTCAATGCGGCGTGCCAGGACTAGCCAAGACCTATGGCGTAGCGAAGAAAGGTGAAGCTTACGAACCAGCCAACGCCAGCCTTCCTGATGAACAAGTATGGGATACAAATAAATACTTCAATAGTGTAGAGGCTGTCTTCAAAGCAGTTCGCGAAAAATTCGGTTACGATATAGAGCTACTGACAGATGTCCATCACCGCTTAACGCCTATTGAAGCTGCCAGATTAGGTAAAATGCTTGAACCTTACCGTCTATTCTGGATGGAAGATGCGACGCCTATTGATAACCAAGAGTCATTTAAACTGATTCGTCAGCACACAACGACTAAGCTTGCGGTAGGTGAAGTTACAAGCTCTATCTATGATGTGAAAGATCTCATAATTAACCAGCTTGTAGATTACGTTAGGACAACTATCGTTCACGGTGGTGGGATCACTCACGTTAAGCAAATTGCGAATCTTGCATCTCTTTACCAGGTTAAGACTGGCTTCCATGGTGCCACTGATCTTTCTCCTATCACAATGGGATGTGCACTTCACCTTGGTACTGCTATCAATAACTTCGGTATTCAAGAGCACATGGCACATTGCGATGTTACTGAATCTGTATTTACTCATGCGTACCAATTTAATAATGGAACATTCCAACCCGGTGAAATCCCTGGGCACGGCGTGGACATTAACGAGGAACTTGCCGCACAATACCCATATAAGAAAGCGAGTTTACCTGTAAACCGCTTGGAGGATGGTACATTACATCCATGGTAATAATGAGAGGCGTAATCTGGTGAGTGAACGTTTATATATAAAAATTGCAACTGACATCTTAGATCAAATTAGCAAAGGGCTAATTTCTGTTGGTGAAAGAATACCTCCAGAAAGAAAACTGTCCGACGAGCTGGGTGTCAGTCGTACGGTAATACGAGAGGCGATGGTATATCTGGAACTTATTGGCGTTGCAGAAATCCGGAAAGGTTCTGGCGTGTATATTATTAATCAAGAGCCGCTTCATTTACCTAACGAATTACCAGATGTTACGCCTTATGAAGTAACAGAAGCACGAAGAATATTGGAATCTCAATTAGCAGCCATTGCTGCTGAGAAAGCAACTGACAAAATAATTGAGGAGTTGGAAGAATGTGTCGTTTTGATGGAAAACGCAAAACGCTTTTCAAAACCAGAACTGCGTAAAAGCGCGTCTGTTGACGCCGATATGCAATTCCACGTTTTGATCGCTCAATGCAGCGACAACCCTCTACTATTCAAATTCCACGCAGAACTAATGCAAAAGCACATGGGTGGAGAGATGTGGGATCGTCTTAATATCATGGCTGGAGAGCCGGCGGAGCGTGGTGTTTGGACTGATGACCATAGAAAAATATTAGAAGCAATTAAGGCTCGTGACCCCAAGGCATCATATCAAGCCATGGAAAACCACCTTAACAACGTAATATCAGAGATTACTTAGGAATACATTATGAAGTCACTTGTCGTTCAAGAACCAAACAAATTTGAGCTTATCGATAAAGAAATACCTGAATGTGGTGAAAATGAAGTTATCGTGAAAGTCGCATATGCAGGCATATGTGGCTCAGATATGCATATATTACATGGTAATAACCCATTTGTTGTCTACCCACGCATCAGTGGACATGAGTTCTCGGGTGTAGTGACGCAAATAGGTAAACAAGTAACTAACCTAAAACAAGGTGACCATGTTGTTGTCGACCCAGTCATAAACTGTGGTCATTGCCGTCCTTGCCGCAATGGTCGTGCTAACAGTTGTCTTAATCTGAAAGTAATCGGCGTTCATCAGGATGGTGGTTTCTCAGAATATCAAGTAATACCTGCTACCAATGTCTATCCAATTGCAAATAACGTCCCACTTAAACAAGCTGCACTTGTTGAACCTTATACTATCGCAGCGAACGTATTTGACCGTTTAAGACCGTGTGATGGCGATTCGGTGTTGATATATGGTTCTGGTGTGATCGGCTTAACTCTGGTTCAGGTCGCAAAAGTTTTAGGCATTCCATCAATCGTTGTTGATATCGTCGATGAAAAACTGGCAGTAGCAAAAGAGTTAGGTGCTGAAAAAGTTATCAATTCAAAAGACGAAGATGTTGAAGCAGTCATAATGGAAATGACTGATGGCGAAGGGATTCCACTGATTGTTGATGCAGCATGTATCCCTTCGTTAGTTCCCCAAATTATGAGACTCGCAGCCCCAGCGGGCTCAGTCTGCTTACTAGGTTTCTTATCTGAACCTAGCGAACTCATGCAAATGGAGGTGATCAAAAAAGAACTAACAATAGTGGGCTCTCGCTTAAATAACAAAATGTTTAATAGAGTCATTCCATGGATTGAATCCGGACAGCTAAATACAGAGGCAATTGTAAGCCACAAGTTTGCTTTTGATGATTTTGCGTCTGCCGTTGAACAGTTGGAAACAGCCCCACAAGCAACGCGTAAAGTATTACTTGAATTCTAATTTATATCTTCCCCTACAACATGAAAAACATAAAATACTGAGGCAATAACGATGAAACTATCTACCAAAGCTTCGCTGCTCGCGCTATCAATAATGTCAACGTCTGCGATGGCAGCCGACTACACTTTAAAACTTGGGCACGTAGCTAATGAAGATAATGTTTGGCATAAAGCATTTGTTCATTTAGCTGAAACGGTTGATCAAAAATCAGATGGCCGATTAAACATCGATATTTACCCTAACTCACAGCTCGGTGCAGAACGTGATGTCATTAGTGGTATCCAACTGGGTACTGTTGACATGACAATGAGTGGTGAAACTCTGCAAAACTGGGCCCCTAAAGCTGCACTTCTAGCAGTACCATATGCTATTCGCGACAGTGAACATATGGCTGCAGTAGCAAACGGTGAAATTGGCAAGGAGATAGAAAGCGAAATCACAGCTCGCACAGGTCTGGTTCCACTGACCTGGTTTGAACGTGGTGCTCGAAATCTAACCACTAATAAACAAATCAACGAGCCAGCCGATCTTAAAGGCCTGACAATCCGAGTTCCAAACGTTCCGATTTTCGTATCTGCATGGAGTGCTTTAGGTGCAAAACCGACCCCAATGGCGTTTAGTGAAGTATTTACAGCGTTACAACAAGGAACGGTTCACGGACAAGAGAACCCATTGTCTTTGATCCAAAGCGCATCATTCTTTGAAGTACAAAAATACGTCAACAAGACTGAACACGTCCGTAGTTGGATTTACGTACTTATTGGTAAGCGTCAACTCGAAAAACTACCAGAAGATCTACAACAAATTTTGCTTGAAAGTGCAGCCGAAATGCATGAATTCGAACACAAATTGGCAGTAGAAGCTGAAGCTGAACTTGTAGAGAAATTACAAGAAGAAGGTATGCAGTTTAACGACGTTGATCAAGAGAAATTCCGTGCCATTGCTATCCCAGCGGTTAAGAAAAGCTTGAAAGGTGACGTACTAAACCTGTTTGAAAAAATTCAGCAGCTTTAACCCACGCTTTTGGGGAGGCCCAGCCTCCCCCATGAACTTCTGGGACTGAGTATGAATGTTATGAATATGAGTAAAGTAAATCAAAGTGGTCGTAGTACAACACTACTTTCATTGATAATAAAATTTGAAAACGGTGTAGAGAAACTACTAAGTCTTGGTGCAGTAATTGGAATTGTCAGCTTATGCTTTGTCGTAATGCTGCAAATTTTTGGTCGACTATTTTTAGATACTCCACCAGTTTGGACAGAAGAACTTGCTCGTTATTTGTTTATTGGAACCGTCTCCATTTCAGTAGGTATTGCCTATAAACGTGGCGAGCTGGTTTCTGTTGAGCTGTTGTATAACGTGTTAAGTAAACGCAATGCTCATATATTTACCGCAGCTGTGTCAGTGATCATTTTTACATTTGGATGGATTTTATACCCGTCTGCAATGCAATTTATGCAGATTGGCGAATTTCAGACATCTCCAACTATGTTTTTTCCGATGAACTATGTCTTTGCTTCGACAGTAGTCATCCTCTTAAATCTAATGCTTTTCTCAGCGTTGTCGTTTCTAAAAAGCATACTGAGCATTTTAAATTCAGGAGATGCCTAAATGGAAGTCTTAGTTTTATTTGCTGCATTTTTCACATTACTTTTTATTGGGTTACCGATAGCCATCACTCTTGCGCTATCTTCCATGGCCTACCTATTGTTAATGGACATACCATTGACCGTTATTCCGCAAAAAATGTACGCAGGTATGGATAGCTTTGTACTGCTGTGTGTACCGGGGTTTATTTTAGCGGGTAACTTAATGAACCGAGGTAATATCACAGAACAAATCGTCAATGTTAGTAATGCAATGGTTGGCCATATTCGTGGTGGTCTTGGCTTAGCCAACGTTGCTGGATCTATGCTATTTGGTGGTGTATCAGGAACAGCAGTCGCAGACACCGCATCCATCGGTGGCGTCATGATTCCGGGCATGTCGAAATCAGGTTATGACACTCCCTTCTCAGCAGCGGTTACAGCCGCGTCATCGACCATAGGCCCAATTATTCCGCCAAGTGTACCAATGATTATTGTAGGCACTTTAACAGGGATTTCGGTTGGCCAAATGTTCTTAGCTGGTGCAATTCCGGGATTACTTTTGGGGTTTGGTATGATGATTACAGTGTACATTCTCGCTGTAAAACGTAACTACCCTAAAGGTGAGAAAGTATCATTCAAACAGTTGCTAGTTGAAGTGCGCCGCAGTAGCTGGGCTATTTCACTTACAATGTTAATTTTGGTTGGTATTATCGGCGGTTTCTTCACCCCAACGGAAGCTTCTGTCGTAGCAGCATTTTATGCTCTAATCATCGGTTTATATGTATACCGTGGACTAAAATGGGTTGACGTACCTTCCGTTTTAGTTGCGACAGCTGTAACCAGTGCATCACTACTGATTTTGGTTGGATTTGCGAATGTATTCGGCTGGATTCTGACTTCGGAAAGAATTCCGCAAATGATAGCGGATGCAATATTGACTGTGAGTGATAATAAGATAGTCGTTTTACTCATTATCAACTTATTACTATTATTGGTCGGTTCCTTTATGGAGACCATAGCAGCTCTAATCATCCTGTTCCCAACACTTTTAGGTGTAGCAACATCAGTAGGAGTTGATCCTGTTCACTTCGGTATTATTGCTGTTCTTAATTTGATGATTGGCCTGTCTACTCCACCAGTAGGAGTATGCCTCTTCGTAGCATCATCAATCGGCGGGATATCGATGGAGAAAGTTGCTAAAGCAATTGTACCATTCTTGGTCTGTAATATTATTGTGCTACTTATGGTTACCTATATACCGGGAGTTTCTCTCTGGTTACCAAGTATCTTCTACCGTTAATCAGATAAATCAGATACATAAAAGGCTAGTAATTTACTAGCCTTTTCTTTGTAACTAATACGCCCATCTCAACGACCAAACATTTCAAGGTCGGAATCTTCGCGCACTTTCATCCGTTCTAGGATTGATACTTAAGCAGCCCAACGAAGAGCAAGAATCACTGTAGGGATTGCTGCACATACAAATAGCATTGCAATTCCTGACAGTTCTTGAAGAACTGTAACTGTTGATTCACTTACTTTAGGTAATTCTGTAGTTGTAGCCGTTGCTGTATGAGTGGTCATTGCCATAAATCCTTACACGCCAAAACGTAATTTAATTTCACAATGTATCTGAATTATGTATATTCTGCTCTTAAGTGTGAGCTAAATCAACATTTATCTGTATAAAAATTACAACTATTTAAGAAAATTAAACTTCACAGCAGAGAAAAGACCTTATTTCAAATATAATCAATCAGTTAAAAATTACTCATATTGCTTATGATATGTTCGCAGCCAGCTTCGGACCTCTATTCAATTGCATCATAATAACTACCGCTAACACCATCACTGTTGCTGCAATAAAAAAACCATATTGAGTTACACCAAAATGACTGAGCAGAGCGATAGCAACATAACTGATACTTTGAACCAAAGTGGAAAAGATCTGTATCCCACCATCGGCTCTACCACGCTGATGGATGTCGATTGAGTGATGCATCCAGTTAGTACGAGCAATACGGTTCAGCGCATTGAATGTGCCGAAGAAGAAGGTGAACATCAATAATACATATGGTGACGGTGACACACTCATACCAACCAGCATCAACGCCGCCATCCCCATAGCTCCCATCATAATCATTTGATGCGACCCTAAACCCAATAGCCTCCCTACTAACAAACCAGTGACAAGAGAACCCGTTCCAAAAGCGATGTTATACCCCGCGAACCAGTCCCCCGCGATCCCAACTTCTGAAAACCAGATTGGAACCAACTTAGTCAGAAACGTCAGAATTGGGTAACTCAGTGTAGAAAGCATGATGAACGCATAAAATTGAGGACGTTGACTGAAAATCTCCCGGCTCTCTTTCATCTGCGACAAGAATGAGCTGGAAACACTATGACGCATCTGGCTGCGATATGGAGTTACCATATAACTAATACTTGAAATCCCAGAGGCAATAGCAGCAAACAGAGAAAATTCGAACATTCCCCACGTTTCTAACAAAATAACCCCTAATGCTCCGGAGCCCAGAGTTGTGCCTTGCATGATGATTTCTTGCTTACCAGAAATGTTTGCATACTCGTGCTGATAAAAGTTTTCTTGAGTAAACGCATTATTCGCAGTCCAAGCTAAGTTACTCGAGCTCCAAAATACTAACTGGGCTGCTGCAAGTAGCCAATAAGAATCATAGCCCATCGCATAAGCGACTGCGACCAAAGATGCTGTCAAAGTCTGTAATAACTGAACGAATACAAGAAGTTGCTTTCTTGAGTGTCGGTCAATTAGCGTTGAAAATATTGGTGTCATAAGAAAAGAAATCGCCGTACAAATTAATGCTACCATCGCCACAAATGACCCCATATTTTGCGTTGCTAGCATTATCCAGGGCAATGCCATCATAAATAACCCAGAAGAGATTCCGTCAAAGAACCTTCCCGAAAGATAAGCTCCCACTCGCGATTTTATTTTTGATTCCATCTTTTCATTTCCAACTCAGTGCGAATTAAACACCTTAAACTGACTTTTGTAACGTTTATCTCAAAATACAACCTAACTAATTACTAATAATTTCATACAATTAGATATGCCAAATAAAAAAATACTGACTTGAAGTCAGACTTATCCCGATGAAAGTAACAGCAGTCAACATCAAGCCACCTATTAGTAACCAGCCCAGATGATGGAACTGAAACCATGTATGTTCTTTTAGGTCAGATTTCATATTTCTGATTCCATTTGATGTACATTTAGTGTTACGGTAATACCTCAAGTTAACTTGAGGTAAAGCGTTTTTTTATATTTTTTAATCGCAGGTATTGAACTGAGGAATAGCTGATGGATATGACAATTGGCGAAGTTGCCAAAAGAGCTGGAATCAAAGTGTCGACATTGCATTTCTACGAGCAAAAAGGACTCATTTTTAGTTGGCGAAATCAGGGAAATCAACGTCGATACCACAGAAACGTGCTGAGAAGGCTTGCTGTTATTAAAGCAGCGCAAATGGTTGGACTAACGCTTGAAGAGATCGTTGAATCATTGGTGGATTTACCGAAACATCAGGCCCCCAACCGTGAACAGTGGGACCATATGGCGTCCAATTGGAACGAAATGCTTGAACATAGAATCCAACAGTTGAAATCGCTACAAAATAATCTCGGTGGTTGTATCGGTTGCGGCTGTTTATCTATGGATAGCTGCGCACTTTACAACCCTCAGGATATCAGGGCTGAAACCTTCACTGACAAAACACGACTTACTCACCCTGAAGATTGGTCTGGCGATGTGTAGCCGCCAGACTAATCGAGCCTGTCTGTTGTTTCGTTAATATTATTTATAGTTCTCTAAACGATAAACAGGTTAACTCATTGACTTTCTTAAAGCCTAGTCACTAGTGTAATCCAATACTAGAAGGGTTTGGTAACGTATGCTTATGAAATCCAACATATCACGCTTATTACGTCTGTCTAAGTTTTATCCTTTGCATCCAGAAATTTTGTATATACGTGGGAAGTTTTAGAATGCTCACAACCCTTATTTTTAAAAATTTGAGTTAGGAAATATTCACCCGATACATTTCATTTACAGGTCTATCGACAAAATAAGACCACACACGCGTAAACACGGCATGTTGATTCGGATAAGGTGCAAGCTCTAATGCTTCTGCCAAACTACACCATCGGTATTCAGTGTGTTCATGGTTCAGTTCAACAATTTGATTTGGTGGACACATCACAACAAACACGGGAATGAGTTCTATAACATTCACGTTTGCTTCAAAAAACTGGTCGATAATTTGCGCGTTATAAAGGTTCGGTACTTCTATCTGAGTTTCTTCTTTGAATTCGCGTACTATTGCCTGCCAGCCTGTTTCACCGTCTTCAATCGAGCCGGCAACATGGCACCAGTATTCACCTTTAACCCGCTTCATCAGTAGCATTCTCATTTTTCCATCAATCTCCGACAATGCGACTCCAGAGACATAAGACGTATCAACAGGGATCATATTTCAACCTCAAATAGTAAAATGATATTGCGTAAAAATTGGCAAAGAAGGTGTTATGCCTGAGTAACGGAACCTGACCAACAAAATCCTCTCGTCATCAAATAACACTACAACGTAACGAACAAAGCTCCCACAACCGATTGATTTGCTTTAATCTTCAATGTCAATCAACCGCAGTCAATACAGAGCAAACTCTAAAGTACGTTATAGTTTCAACAGTGTCATTTTTTGATCATCGAAACATAGATATAAATAAGAATAAGTTTATAAGACACAAAAAAGCCCACAGCATCAACTGTGGGCAACGGCAAGTACACCTTCACTTTTATAATTTTAAATTCATCACTCGCTAATCAATCACCATAGCGGCTGCGCTCGCCATATCTCTTGAGTATTGATGGCTCGCATCGACCAGCATTCGTGTATACGGATGGTTTTCTGGCGTCATCGCCAAATCGCCGCTCTGCAGTGTTTCTAAAATTTCCCCGTGTTGCATTACCGCAATTTTGCTACATAAGTGAGCAACCACCGCTAGATCATGGCTTACCAATAAGTAGGTAAGATTTTCAGACACACGTAACTTCGCTAACAGATTAAGAATTTCTGCCTGTACTGATACATCTAACGCTGAAGTAGGTTCATCCAATAACAAAATCTTTGGCTCCAGAATGAGCGCATGCGCAATCGCAACACGCTGACGCTGGCCCCCAGAAAGCTGGTGAGGATAGCGGTAACGAAAATCAGGCCCTAACCCTACTTTTACCAAAATTTCATCGATACGCTCGTCTTTGCGATCCAATCCGTGAATAGTTAACGGCTCTTTAAGCGTTGACTCAACTGTATGCAGAGGGTGCAGCGAACCATAGGGATCCTGGAACACCATCTGAATATTGCGGCAACGTGCTTTTTGCAGTTTCTTCTCCAGAGTAAAGCCGTCAATCTGCAAGTGCCCTGTCCAGTGGTTAAAGATACCGGCTAAACATTTCAGGATAGTGGTTTTCCCTGAGCCAGATTCTCCAACCAAACCAAACGATTCGTTTTCTTCAACCGCAAGATTGATGTTCTTAAGTACCTGAGTTGCCGCTTCACGTTCACCAAAGCTCAAGTTCAAATCATGTATTTCTATCATCGACATAACTTTTCTCCTTATGCTTCTAGCCATGCTGGCGAGCGCTGAAGTACAGGCAACTCGTCACGGCGGTTTTCTAAACTTGGCAGTGATGCCAATAGACCCTGAGTATAAGGATGTTGCGCTTTATCGAGATCTTTCGCTGCAATGCTCTCTACCACTCGTCCTGCATACATCACCAATACGCGGTCACAGAAACTACGCACAAGGTTCAGGTCATGACTGATAAAGATAAGCCCTAAACCACGCTGTTGTACTAAGTCATCCAGTACCGCTAATACCTGCAAACGAACTGATACGTCCAGAGCAGAAGTAGGCTCATCGGCAATGATGATTTCCGGTTCTGGAATCATCATCATCGCAATCATAATGCGCTGGCCCATACCGCCTGAGATTTCATGCGGGTATAAGTCGTAAACACGTTTTGGATCGCGGATCTTTACTGCATCTAACATCGCCAGAGTACGTTCTTTTGCTTCTGTTTTAGACACTTTGGTGTGAACCAAAAACGCTTCTGTGATTTGTTTTCCCACTGTTACTACAGGGTTTAACGAGTACTTCGGATCTTGCAGAATCATAGAGATACGATTACCACGCACCTTTTGCATTTGTGCTTCTGTCGCATGCAATAAGTCCAGCTCTTTAAAGCGCATAGTATCGGCCATGACGTTCGCACTACGTGGATGTAGTTTCAATAAAGAGCGACCGACTGTCGATTTACCGGAACCCGATTCACCGACAATACCTAACTTTTCTTTACCTAATGAGAAGCTTACGTTTCTTACTGCATCAGTAATTTTGCCGTCGTTCTTGAACTGGATACGCAAGTTTTCTACTTCTATTAATGGATTATTCATTATTCACCTCGTGGATCCAGTGCGTCGCGAAGACCGTCACCGAGTAAGTTAAACGCCAGCGATACCATCATGATTGCCATACCAGGGAAGGCTACCATCCACCAGCATTCAAGCATGTAGCGGCGACCCGATGAGATCATTGCGCCCCACTCAGGAATTGGTGGTTGCGCACCTAAGCCTAAGAAGCCCAAACCTGCCGCAGTAAGAATGATACCCGCCATGTTGAATGTCAGACGGATGATGACCGAAGACAAACACATAGGTACGATGTGACGAATAATAATACGTGGAGTAGACGCACCCGTTAGCTTAACGGCAGTGATGTAGTCGGCATTACGTAATGTCATGGTTTCTGCACGAGCAAGACGTGCAATCGGTGGCCACGCAGTTAACGCGATGGCGATAATGGCATGGTCTAAACCAGGGCCTAAAGCCGCCACAAACGCTAGCGCCAATACCAAGCTAGGGAACGAGATAAAGATATCCGTTATACGCATGAAGATAGTATCCACGATGCCACCAAAGTAGCCAGAGATTACCCCAACAGCCAGACCCACTGGTCCAATGATTACCGTGACCAGAAATACCACGTATAAAGTAACACGTGAGCCCCAGATAATACGGCTGTATATATCACGGCCATATTCATCCGTGCCGAACCAGTGGTCGCCACTTGGTGCTTTCATAGCGTTGGTTAGATCCTGAACTGTTGGTTCATAGTGGCTTAACCAGGGTGCGAAAATCGCGATTAAAATCAGGCAGCAAACAACGATAATACCGCCCATAGTGAGAGGGTTAGCGAGTATTCTTCTCGCCGTTCTCTTAGCATTCTCCATCGTCGCATGATAACGAGAGTTAGGAGCTGCTGCTGTTTTAGTAATAGAAGCCATTGTAGTCTCGCTCATTATCGTGTCCTCGGGTCAAATACTTTGTACAGAGCATCTGCGATTAGGTTCAGCGTGATGAAAATCATACCAACGATTAACACACAGCCCATGACAGCGTTCATGTCACCGCGTAACAAACTGTGAGTGAGGTATTGTCCGAAGCCAGGCCATGCAAATACAGTTTCAATTAAAACCGCACCTTCAAGCATGGTGCCGTACGCCAGAGCGACGATAGTTAATAGCTGAACACGAATGTTCATGAATGCGTGTCCCCAAAGAACAGCGCGAGAAGACAACCCTTTTACACGAGCAGTGATGATGTATTCCTGAGAAAGTTGCGCCAGCATAAAGCTACGCGTCATACGGCTGATGTAAGCCATAGAGTGCATACCGAGAATACACGCAGGCAGTATCAGGTGCGAAAGTGCGCTGCGGAATACTTCCCACTCACCAGCCATTGCTGAATCAAGCAATAGCAGACCTGTTTTCGGCTCTACTAATCCATCAAAATAAAGATCCACACGACCTGCACCGCCTACCCAGCCAAGCCATGCGTAGAAGATAAGTAATCCCATCATGCCGAACCAAAAGATTGGCACAGAATAACCGGTCAAGCTCATCACACGTACGATGTAGTCACCCATACGACCACGTTGTGACGCAGCGTAAACACCTAACGGAATACCACAACCTGTACCAATAATAATGGCAAACGTCCCTAGTTCTACCGTGGCAGGTAATACACGCGCAATTTCTTCAGCCACAGGCTGACCTGTCATTGCTGCACGACCAAGATCCAAATGCAGTAGGTCGTTTACATAAATGATGTACTGTTTCCAGATAGGCAAGTCCAAACCAAGTTGTTTATATACCTGCATATACGTTTCATGGTCTGCATCAGGGCCAACGATTGACAACACAGGGTCAACAGGCATTACACGACCAATTAAAAAGGTAAGTGTGAGTAATCCCAGCAATGTAATAGCAATTGTTGCCAGCTTTCTACCAACTGCAGCGAGATTATCCATCCGCAAGGGTATTGCATTCACCATAATTAAATCCTTTACGCTTCACACTGGCTGCATAACACATAACACAGCCAGTGTTTCATCGTTATTAACGAGCTTTGTACACATCACGGAAGTGAGTCGTATAAGAAGGGTGTGGAACGTAATCACGAAGATCAGAACGAACTACAACTGACTCTACTACTTGTGAAATTGGCTGAATTGGAGCAACCAACTCATCGTAAAGCTCTTGAGCTTGCTGGTAGAGTTTGATTTGCTTTTGTTCATCCATTTCACCCGCGGCTTCAACAATAATGTTGTTCATTTCGTCGCTTTGGAATGATGTTCTCCAACCCTGGAAGTTCGTTAATCTCGCTTCATCACGGTTATCTGGGTTGTACGCCAGTGAACGAAGGTTCGCGTGTGGGTGAGGCTCTGCACCACCGCCCCCACGGCCAACGATCATTTCAAATTTACGCTCACGCATTGCGCCGTAAACCTGATTCCCCGTCCCCGTCAACAACTCAGCTTCGATACCCGCTTCTGCTAATGTTGCCTGTACCGCAGTAGCGATTTGAAGGAATGGCGGCTCAGCAAGTACTCGAATGGTTGTTTTGAAGCCATCTTTGTAACCCGCTTCACTCAACATTGCTTTTGCCATATCAACGTCCAGTTTGTAACCTGGCTCAGGTAACGTTGCAGGTAAGCTCAACTGAATTGGTCTTTGGTGGTAAATGCCATAGCTCGGCATAATGGTATCGTTAATACCTTTATAATCAATCAGATGACGAACTGCATTGCGAACATTTTTATCCTGGAAGTGCGGATCTTTCATACTCATTGCAAGGTAATAAACGTTACCTTTTTGCACTTCTTCCACTTTTACATCTTCATCGCCTTTTAGTGCGTTAACATCTGCAACTGAAAGACCTTTCGCAATATCGATATCGCCCTGTTTCACCATCAAACGTAAGCTTTGCGATTCTGTCATGTGACGAATCATCACACGGCGCATCTTAGGTTCACCGCGCCAGTAATCATCGTTTCGATTCATGATGATCACATCATTAATACGCCATTGTTTAATCGTGTATGGACCTGAACCTGCACTATGCGCATTTAACCAATCACGAGCATAGTCATCATTCACGATGTGTTGCTTCGCCAGTTCGCTATCGATAATCAGTGCACCAGCCGAACTTGCTAATGAATACATCACTAACTTAGGATCTAGGCGGTCAGGTGTGTTCAATTCAATGGTGTAGTCATCAATCACTTTAACCAGAGAATCAATGTTGTCTTTATTAAAACCGTAAGTCTTCCAATAAGAAGCTTGAGACATGTTTAATTTGACAGTACGAACCCACGACCAAGCCACGTCTTTCGCCGTAAATGGATTACCAGACTGGAATTTCACGCCTTTACGGAGTTTGAAAGTGATCTTTTTACCGTCATCACTGTAGGTCCAACTTTCTGCCAGTGCCGGTAGAATTTTTGATTTGTCCTTTGCATCAAGCTCAATCAAGGCTTCATAAGTATTTGATACAACATCCATCGCGTCATTACCTGTTAGTGCAGCAGGGTCAAACGTCAGCATATTATTCATACTCATACCGATGATAAGCTGGTCTTTAGGCGTTGCTGCTTCAGCAGTGCTCATGATTGGCGATGCTGCAAGTAGGGTACTAGCTATTAGTACGGCAAGCGTTTTTTTGTTTCGCATTCATGTTACTCCATTTTATGGATTAAATTTTTATATTTAACTTATTGTTTATTATTAGAATTCGTCCGTTATTTATTCTTCGGTATAAGTAAAGTTGGTCACTCCACCTAAACCGTGTTCTTGGGACAATGGAACAAAACCACCCTCACCCATCAGATAAGGTTGACTGTTTAAATAAGTTGAAACTTGGTCGTAACTAAAGAGTGGGTGTAGGCGTCCACGCTTCAAGCACTGACTGTTCTTAGTTGCAGCGCAAACTTCGAGGTTTGCTATACCGCCAATAGGTTTACCATGCGAGAACTCTCCACATATATCTGAGCACTCTATTAAG
>Ga0075011_10000226_pt1 | contig 29444 bp, 29 predicted proteins | sample TARM_MetaG_T_14_FD_72354 | JGI IMG/M metagenome (GOLD analysis project Ga0075011, IMG submission 72354) | Freshwater microbial communities from Pennsylvania, USA, analyzing microbe dynamics in response to fracking - TARM_MetaG_T_14 | ecosystem: Environmental > Aquatic > Freshwater > River...
TCATGACGGCTCCTTGCGGATGGATGTCGCATGGTCGATGCCGACCCCGCACGTGTCGGCCTTTTGCCATGATTGAATGGTCGCAAAGAGGGGCGCAAAGGACAAGGGGAAATTGCGGACTAGTTGGCCAACCCCCTCATGCTTGGGCCAAGCATGGTTTCCACCTGTTTGCGGCCGAGGTCCATGCGGTAGAACAGCTTGTAGAACTCCCGGGTCTCCCGGATCATGTCCCAGCCGAACCACTCGGGGTAGAGCAGGTTGGTCAGCCAGATCAGCCCCATGAGCCGGTTCACGGACGGCGGCCTGTCGAACCAATTGTACATGCCCGCCGGGGGCTCGAACACGGCGTTGTCGCGGGTCGCTTTGAGGCGGGACCAGAACGGGTCGGTCCGCAGCCGGTTGTACAGGCGTTGCGGTGACTTGCCCTCATCCGAAAGCATGACGACCACGTCCGGGTCCCAGCGGGCCAGGTCCGCCGCGCAGACCGGGGTGCGCCCGCAGCCGCGCTGTTCGAAGACTTCGGCGGCATTCACTCCGCCCGCGTATTCGATGATTTGGCCATGGCGGGACCGGCGGGGTTCGGTGAGCAGGCCGGTGGGTGACTGGGCGTAGTAGACCGTGCGCCGTTCGTCCTGTGGAATTCCGGCCACGGTCTTGGTGATGTGGCGGAATTTCTCGTCGAAATAGTCGCCCAGGACGTTGCCCCGGTCCGGCACGCCGACGAGCGCGCCCACGCGCCGCAGGACCTCGCCGGTGCGGTCCAGGTCGCCGTCGTAAACAAGCACCGGGATGTCCAGTTCCTGTTGCAGCCGTTCGGCCGCGCCCACCTCGACCTCGTCCAGAGCGAACAGGGTCAGGGAGAGGATCAGGTCCACGCCGTGCTGGCCGATCGCGTCCTTGTCGAAAGTGGTCTTGCCGCCGCCGAAGTCTCCGCCCATGACCCCGAGGACCGGCAGGGAGAGGTATTCCGGGTCGGCCAGCATGCGTTCGGGCGGCATGGGCGGCATGCCCAGCCCCGCGATCTTGTCCGGGGCCAGTGAAAAGAGCAGGGATGTGACCATGGGGTTGTAGCCGAAGACCTTGTCGATTTGGGCCTTGACCAGGACCTTGCGTCCGGCCATGTCCGTGGCCAGGGTCGTCTCGGGAAGGCTCACGGGCTTGAATTCCACTTTATTTATCTCTTTTCTGGCGATCTGCATGCGGGGGGGCGTCGTCCGTATGCTGGACGGCGCAGGGGGAACGTGTCCTGTTCGGCCGAACGCCGTCCGTACGGTCGGTGCGGCCAGGAGTCCGTCCGTGATCCGTCGGACGAAGTTCTCGTCGCGGTCCGTAAAGGGCTCGGCGATGCGCTGCTCGTGAACCAAGCGGCCAGGTGACGGGGCCAGGATAACGATGCGGTCGCTCAATCGCACGGCCTCGGCGAGGTCGTGGGTCACGAATATGGCGGCCAGGCCGCGCTCGTTGATGAGGGATCGGACCAAGTCCTGAAGTTCGCGCCTCAGGCCGACGTCCAGGGCGCTGAACGGCTCGTCCAGGAGGAGCAGGTCCGGCTTCACGGCCAGGGCCCGGGCCAGGGAGGCCCGCTGGCGCATGCCGCCGCTCAGGGCGTGGGGATATTTCGTCAGGTCGCCCGGGGTCAGCCCCATTCGCTCGGCCAGCCGGTTCGCCCGGGCCATTCGTTCCTTTCTGGGCAGGCCCATGGCCTTGAGGCCAAAGGCTATGTTGTCCACGGTGCGCCGCCAGGGGAGTAGCCGGGGATCCTGGAACACACAGGCCGTGTGCAAAAAGGTGTTGGACACCCTGCCGGCTAGGGGGGCGATCAGACCGGCGGCCATGTTCAGTAACGACGTCTTGCCGCACCCGGAGCGGCCCGTCAGGGCGAGGACCTCGCCGGGCGAAACCCGCAGACGGACGTCGGCCAGCACCGGCCCGGCTCCATAATCGTGCGAGACGTTTTCCCAGGTCAGCATGGTCCCTCCCGGGTTGTCACGAGGACGCGGTTCCGTCGCGCCAGGGTTCCATGCGCCGTTGCAGCGGTTCGAGCACCAGCAGTTCCACGGTCAGCAGCATGACCAGCAGGACGATGACCCAGGCCAGCGCGTCGGCGGTGTCCAGGTTGATCCGGGCCAGGGCCATGCTTGCGCCGATGCCGTCGGTGGAGGCGAGCAGTTCGGCCATGACCGCGACCTTCCAGGACAGGGCCAGGGCGGTTACCCACCCCGGAAAGAGATAGGACAGGAGGTGCGGCAGGCGTACATCAAGGAAGAGCATCCAGGGCGGGGTGCCGAAGGAACGGGCCATATCCTCCAACCCCTGATCCCTGGTGCGCGCGCCCTCCACAGCCACGGCAAAGACGATGGGCAGGGCCGTGACGATCACGGTGAACACCGGGGTCAGCCCGGCGGTGCCGAACCAGAGTATGGCCAGGACGATCCACGCGATGGGCGGGATGCCCAGAAGCATAGCCGTCACTGGTTTGAGGGTCTGGGCCAGGGGCGGGCGGAGTCCGGCCAGAATGCCCATCCCGCTGCCGAGCAGGGCCGCGATGGCGAACCCACCGAGCGCGCGCACGGCCGTGACCAGCGCGGCCCTGCCCGCCTCGCCATCCAGAATGAGCCTCCACAGCGCCCGTCCGGCCTCCAAAGGGGAGGGCAGGATGAAGGGGCCGTAGCAATGGCTACCCATCCACCATAGGCCGAGGAAGAGGGCTATCCCCAGGGCGGGATATCGGAAGCCCCAGAGCCGGGGCCATGCCGTACGGGCGGGGCGCGCCATCTTTATTCCCGTCTAGCCCAGGTAGAAGCCGTTGTCCGGTAGTTTGCCGCCCACCAGCTTGGGCGACATCTCCATCAGGGCCGAGTAGTAGAATTCCAGGTCCTTCCTGGCCTTGGCCGCCGGGCTGCGTCGCAGAGGGAAGACCTCCAGGGATTTTTGCAGGACCATCGGCTTGAGTCCGAAGAAATCGGCGCATTGCCGGGAGGCTTCGGCCGGGTGCGTGTTGATCCAGTCCACGGCCTCGCCGATGCCGGTCTGAAGCGCGGCCACCGTTTCCGGGTGGTCCGCCGCCAGGGAGGCCTGACACATGGTCCCGCCCAGCGGCATCATCGCCGTGCTACCTGTCACGTTCTCCCAGACGTCCTGAAGGACGATGCGTCGGAACTCCATGCCCATTCCCTTGCCCTTGAGGATCGCTGCGGTGGCGGCGGGTTCGGACAGCAAGGCCGTGTCCGTGCGTTTGGAGAGTAACATCTGCAACGCCTCGAAGGGCGAATCCACGTAGGACATGGTCAGGTCCGCATCCGGGGCGATGCCGTTTTTCGAGGCCAGGTAGCGCACAATGATGTCCGGGGTGTCTCCACGGAAGAACAGAAGCACGCTTTTGCCCTTGATGTCCGCGAACTCCTTGATATCCGGGTTTCTGGTGACGATGCTCAGGCTTCCGCCGTTGTTGATGTCCAGGAGCCGGACCGGGAGTCCTTTATTATAGAGAATGGACGCAGCGTTGGCCGGGGCGGCCGAGACCTGGGCCTCGCCCGAGACCATCCAGGCGCGCATGATATCGGGGTTGCGCCACTGTTTCATCTCCATGGCGGGCAGGGCGGCGGAGGGAGGCTGTTGGGCCAGGTGGACCAGAGGGATGCTGAGCGGTGCGGGCGGGCCCGCCAGCACGAGTGGGGGCGGGCTTCCGGCCAGGGCCCGGGCGGCGGTCAGAAAGGGTAACAGTGCCAGAGCCCCGGCGCTCATGGACAGAAAATTCCTGCGTGTGATCATCGATGGGCTTCCTTGCGGTGGAGGTATGCGTCCCTATGCAGACGAGAACGGAGCGCGCCTTTTCATGGGGCCGCGATGGGCTGGCGCGGCTTTTGGGAGGGCGCCGCGCATGGCGGTGTATACGGATACATGAACACTGGGCGGTATACGCCTGGTAACAAGCTCTATTCAGTAGTTCCGTGGGCGGAAGTCGGCAATGTTGTCACGTAAACATGAGTACGCGTGACATGCGAGAGGGGGCGGTTGTCGTGTGAACCGAACTTGATTGCAGCGTCCGATTGTGCGACCTCTGGGGCAGGGGACGGAAGAATGAACCACCGCAAGATAGTCACCACCTGCACCCGCGACTGCCCCAACTCCTGCGGGCTCATCGCCACGGTCGAGGACGGACGGCTGGTCAAGCTCTCGGGCAACCCGGCCCACCCGCTGACCAGCGGAGTGACCTGCCACAAGACCGCCAAGTACATCAAACGCGTGTACAGCGCCGAACGGATCACCCACCCCCTGCGCAAGGTGGACGGGCAGTGGCGGCAGGCAACCTGGGACGAGGTCCTGGACCTGGTGGCCGACAAGTTGAAATCGGTGGTGGCCGAGTCCGGCCCCGAGGCGGTCCTGTACTACCAAGGGTATGGCGAGCGCACGGCCTTGAAGCTTCTGAACAAGTATTTCTTCAACCTGCTGGGCGGGGTCACGACCATGCGCGGCTCCTTGTGCGGCGGAGCCGGGCAGGGGGCCCAGAACCTCGACTTCGGCGAGCGCGTGTCCCACGATCCGCTCGACCATTACAACTCCAGTTCCATGATCCTGTGGGCGCGCAACCCTGTGTCCACCAACATCTCTCTTGTCAAGATCGCCAAGGATATCAGACGGCGTGGAGGTCGTGTGGTGGTCATCGACCCGGCACGCACCCTGTCCGTGAACATCGCCACTCACCACGTGCGGCCCAAGCCGGGATGCGACGGGTGTCTGGCCATGGCCGCGGCCAAGCTCATCCTCGAAGCCGGGGCCGAGGACCGGGATTTTCTCGGGAACCGGGCCGAGGGCTGGGCCGAATACAAGTCCATCCTGGATTCTTTTTCGGTGCCCGAACTCTGCTCCCTGGCCGGGGTTCCGGTCGCGGATGCCGGGCTTCTGGCCGACACGCTGATCAACCGGTTCCCGACCTCCATCCTGCTGGGTTGGGGATTGCACCGCCACGAGTACGCCCATTACGCCATCCGGCCCATCGACGCCCTGGGGGGCATCGCGGGCATCCTCGGCGCGGCGGGCGGCGGGGTCAGCCAGGGGTTCGAGGAATACGGCCCCTACGATCAGGCATGGTGGGGCGACCAGCTGCACCCGGACCACCGAACCCTGCTCACCCCCAAAGTGGCAGAGGATATCCTGAACGCCCGCGACCCTGAGATACGCATGATCGTGGTCACGGCGGGTAACCCGGTGTGCATGGCCCCTAACGCGGACAAGATCACAAGGGCGTTCAACAAGGCCGAGATGGTCGTCTATTCCGGCCATTTCATGGACGACACCGCCGAGTTGGCCGACGTCTTCCTGCCCGCCACCACCTTTCTCGAAGAGGACGACCTCATGGCCAGCTACGGCCACAATTTCGTGGGGCCGGTCAACCCGGTTATCGATCCGGTGGGCGAGACCAAATCCGAATTCCGGATGTTCCAGGAATTGTCCGAGCGGTTTTCGTTCGCCAAGCAATACCAACGGTCCGTGGACGACTGGCTCAAGACCATCTGCGCTCCGCTCTGGGGACAGGGCACGGATCTTGAGAGTGTGCGCAAAGGGCCGGTGCGGCTGGATGCGCCCATGGTGCCCTACGTGGACGGCGTGTTCCCCACCGAGTCCGGCAAGTTCCAGTTCATGACCGAGTTCGATCCGGCTGTTCTTCAGGACGAGGACCCGGAATACCCGTACAAGCTCCTGACCATCGCGCCCCATGGCCATATCTGCTCCGAGCGCACCCTGGCCGAGCATGACGCCCTGCCCACGGTGGCCCTGAATACGGCCGAGGTCCGTAAGAGGGGGGTGGCAGACGGCGGGCATGTGTTTGTGCGCAGTCCGTACGGCAAGCTCCTGGTCTTGCTCAAGGAGGACGAGGCCATGCGCGACGATGTGCTGATTACCGAGCGTGGCGGCTGGAACAAGGCGGGGCACGGGGTCAACCTCCTGACCAAAGACATTCCGTCCATCGTGGGGCAGGGCACCCCGTACTACGAGACCCGGGTCACGGTGGAACCGTGCCCGGAGGACGGGATCATCGGCTCCAAGGTGCTGGTGATCCGGAACTCTCCCGGGTCGCCCGGGGGCAATTTTACCAAGGAGCTGGCCCGGCAGGGCTGCGTCCTGACCACGATCCTGCCCACGGAAGGGGCGCCGATCCCGGACATGTCCGACGGCTTTGACCGGCTGGTGGTCCTGGGCGGCCCGCAGCACGCCTTTGACGATGTGTCCTCGCCGTATTTCCCGGCGCTTATGCGGCTCATGCGTGATTTCGACAAGGCGGGCAAACCTGTGGCGGGCATCGGTCTCGGCTGCCAGCTCCTGGCCCGCGCGCATGGAGCAAAGGCCAGGGGCATGCCCGAACTGGAATTCGGATTTGTCCGGCACGCCCTGACCGAGGCGGGCGAATTGGATCCCGTCCTGCGCCCGGCGGCCCCTATTCCGCCGCTTATGGAGTTCCATGAAGATTCCTTCGACCTGCCCGAAGGCGCCCAATTGCTCGCCGTAGGCAGGGTCTGTGCCAACCAGTGCTTCATGGTAGGCAATGCGTCCTACGGTTTTCAGTTTCACCTGGAATTGGATTCCCTGGGCGCCGAGGCGTGGTTCAACGAGTTCCAGCGCGGGAAGATCGATACCTACGCCAAATATAGGGATCAGTTCACCGACGAATTCTTTATCGCCACCCGCAGCCGGTTTCCTCTGCTCATCCAACAATCCGCAGATTTCTGTCGAAACGTGGCCGGAAATTGGTTGCAGCTGAAATAGGCGATTGAAGAGGGGGGGGAGGAGTAGAGAGAAGTCGTGCCGTTGCGATGTCGGGTGTGTGGATTGGGTACAGCGAATGGAAAGAAGCGCAGCTGATCGCGTGGGCATGGCCTTTGCGCAGCGGCATAAAAATTTCTGGCGCTTCTTGAGAACCTCCAAGAGGCCCTCAAGCCGTCGGAGAGGCCCAACCGGAAGCATCCCTCGAGACACGAAAGAGCCCCGCCGTCCCGTTGAGGGGAGGGCGGGGCTTTTTGTCGTGGCGTTATTTCCTGGCCGTCAGATGATGGTGTTGATGACCGAGCCCTTGGCGTAGGGGCCGAGGACATCGGTCTGGAAGTTGTAGCTTTGGGCCAGGCCGGCCTTGTCCGCCGTCGAGGTCCCGGGGTTCATGTTGTCCAGGGTTTTTGAAACGAGCGACGCTTCGGCGGAAACCTTGTCCATCGGAGCGGGGCTCGGGCCGCTGTCGTTCATGTAGTCCAGGGTCTCGGAAACCACGGCCGCACCGAACGTCTGCTGATCGAACGGCGAGTAGCTTCCGAAACCGCCGATTGCCATGGTCATAAGCACCCTCCTGTCATCAGGACGGAAATAACGCCTATCTGTATTTTCGACGTTTCCACGTAGATCTTTAGGGGAGAGTTGAGAAAAATATAGCCAATGAATACAAATGAGTGTATGGGGTGAATAGGGAGAGGTCCATGGACATCGACTATATATGGCTCATCGTCGCCCTTGTGATCACCGCCGTCATAGGCGTGGTGCTGCATCGCTGGCAGCGGCCTGTGCTGCCACGGCTCTATGTCTGGATCACTTTGATCGGGACGCTGTACGCTTACATACTACATCCTCAACGTCCTGTTCGGGACAGGGCGCACGGGGTGGCCATGATGCCGTATGGGAGGGGACGATGGACAAGACCCTGATTCTGGTCCTTGCCGCGGCGGCTGGAGCGGGCGTGGTCGGGCTGATTATCTGGAAACTCAAGTCGCGCTGCGTGCCGTGAATGCTGATGTACGCAGCCATCGGCGCGGGAGCCGCCGTATTTTATATTCTTCAGTATCTGTTCGGCTAGGCCTTTTCCCAGTCCTTGACCTCGTCCCACAGTGTGTTCATTTCGTCCAGCCCCAGATCTGTCAGATCCATGCCGCGCATCTCGGCGAGCTCTTCCATTTTGGCGAACCGGTTCAGGAATTTTTGGTTGGCGAAGTCCAACGCCGCGTTGGCCTTGATGCCCTTGCGTCTGCCCAGCTCCACCAGGGTGAAGAGGTAGTCGCCGAATTCCCGTTCCGAGTTCTCGGCGTGGCCCGAGGCCATGGCCTCCTGCCACTCGTTCCACTCTTCCTCGAGGTGGGCCTCCACGTCCTGGTCCGATTCCCAGGTGAAACCGTTGCGGGCGGCCTTGGAGTTGATGCGGTACGCTTTGAGCATGGGCGGCAGACCCGAGGGGAGTGAGTCGAAGACCCGTTTGCGGTCGGTGCCCTTGTTTTCCTCTCGTTTGGTCTTTTCCCAGTTGTCCCACAGCTCGGTGATGTTGTCGAAGTGCTTGTCTCCGAACACGTGTGGATGGCGGCGGATCATCTTTGCCGCACTGTAGTTGATGGAGTCGGCCAGGGTGTGGGAGCCGTCGCGCTCATACAGTGTGGCCATGAACAGGAGGATGAACATGACATCGCCCAACTCCTCCATGGCCTCGCTGGAGTTGCCCGAGCGGATGCCCTCGATCAACTCGAAGGCCTCCTCGGCCAAGTAGTCGCACAGGGTCAGCGGGGTCTGTTCCTGGTCCCAGGGGCAGCCTGTGGGCGCGACCAGGGCGTCGATGACATCGAGCAGTTCGCGCATGGCGTGGGCCGGGGCGTCATGTTTTGTTTCGCTCATGGCGAATCTCCTTTCGGAAAGGGAAAACGGGTTGTGAAAACGGGAATTATTCGGCGGGTTCGTTGCCCTGGATGCCCAGTGCGCTCTTGGCCGAGTTCAGTGCCTCGGGCAGGTCTACGTATTCACCCATCTTGTCCACCATGTGCTGCGCCTTGGGCGCCATGTACGATTCGCCCAAGATGTCGGACTTGGGAGCGAAGGTCTGGAGGAACATCAACCCCACCAGGCAGATGAGCACGCCTTCAAGCAGGCCGAAGACACCGCCCAAGGTGCGGTCGATCCAGCCGAGCAGGGATATCTCCAGAACGCTGCGGATCAGCTTGGTCAGTAGCCAGACGGCCACCAGCGTGCCGATGAAGATCAGTGAGTAGGACAGGGCGCTGACCGTGATGTCGCTCGAGATGTAGAGCTTGAGGTGCGGGGCCAGGGCGTCGTCGAAGTGCGACGCCATGAAAATGGCCAGTACCACGGCGATGAGTGACAGGATTTCCTGCACCAAGCCACGGAAAAAACCGCGCAGGATGAAAAGGGCGACTATGCAGATGAGAATGATATCCAGAAAATTCATATAAATGCACCCATGGTCGGCTGAGGTGAACTCCCTCACAGAGCCCTAGCAAACTGAGGCTGAAATGTGAACCGCATTCGGGATATATTTTTTAGTAATGAGCGTCTTGTGAAATCCGGATCGGGGTTGTGTCCCTTGTTGAACTCGGCTACATCAACACGAATCATCTGTCTTTTTGCAAGGAGTCGTGAATGCAGGTCCACGAAACGGAGTTCCCCGGTCTATTTGTTCTGGTTCCCAAGGTATTTCAGGATGAACGGGGTTTTTTCCTGGAAAGCTACAACGCCGAACATTTTCGGGAGATCGGAATCGACTGCGGGTTCGTTCAGGATAACCACGCCTATTCCAGGGACGTCGGCGTGCTGCGCGGGTTCCATTTTCAGGTGCCGCCCGTGGCACAGTCCAAATTGGTCTGGGTGACGCGGGGCGCGGTCCTGGACGTGGTCGTGGACCTGCGTAAAGGGGCGCCCACCTACGGCCGGGCCGAGCGCGTCATTCTGAGCGCCGCCAATTTCAAGCGCATGTTCATCCCCAAGGGATTCGGCCATGCGTACGTGACCATCATGCCGGACACGGAGTTCCAGTACAAGGTGGACGCGCCGTATTCACCGGGACATGAGGGCGGACTCGCCTGGGACGATCCGGATGTCGGCATGGACTGGGCACCGGCCTTGCAGGGACGCGAACCCATTCTTTCGGAGAAGGACCGGCGGCAACCGGGGCTGGCCGGCTTCGAATCCCCTTTTACCTTCGAAGGTTGAGCATATGAGCCAAAATGATCCGGCCGCAACGCCGTTCTCCGAGGACTGCCACGCCGTCATCCTGGCGGGAGGGTCCGGCACCCGTCTGTGGCCGCTCTCCCGAAACCTGCTGCCCAAGCAACTGTTGGTCCTGGGGGGCACATCCACCCTGTTGCAGCAGACCGTGGCCCGCGTGCTCGAGGTCTTCCCGCCCGATCATGTCTGGGTGGTGACCAACGAGGAGCACGTCTTCGAAGTGCGCAAGCAGGTGGCGGCCCTGGACCAGGGGCTGGAAGGGCAGGTCCTGGCCGAGCCGCAGGGCCGCAACACTCTGCCGGCCATCATGCTCGGTCTGGATAAGGTGGTGGAGTCCAATCCCAAGGCATTGGCCGCCGTGTTCCCGTCCGACCACCTCATCCGTGATGGCAGGGCCTGGGCCGAGGATCTGGCGCGCGCCTCGGAACTGGCCGCGCAGAAACGGTTCGTGACCTTCGGCGTGCAGCCGGACAAGCCCGAGACCGGGTACGGGTACATCAGCCTGGGCGAGGACCTCGGGGACAGCGCTTTCGCCGTGCAGGGATTTGTGGAGAAACCCGACTTTCTGACAGCGGACCGTTTTTTGCGCGAGGGTACCCACCTGTGGAACAGTGGCATGTTCATGTTTTCGGCCAAGCATTTTCTGACCCAGGTGGCCCGTTGCGAGCCGGTCTTGTGGGACTGGTGGATGGGCCGCGACGAGACTCCGTTGGTCCAGGGCTACCGCGATATCCCGGATATTTCGGTGGACTACGGCGTGGTCGAGAAGATCGACAACATCGTCGTGGTCAAGGCCGGGTTCGAATGGGATGACCTGGGGAGCTGGGAGGCCATGTACCGGCTGGGCGACAAGGACGCCGACGGCAACGTTATCCGGGGCGACGTTTTGGCCATGAATTGCGCGAACTGCCTGCTCATCAGCGAGGGCGGCAAGCTGGCCGTGTCCGGGCTAGAGAATATGATAATGGTCCAGACCCGGGACGCCACCCTGGCCTGTCCCATGGACCGTGTGCAGACCGTGCGCGACGTGGTCGCGGCCCTCAAGGCCCAGGGCAGCCAATTGGTGGAGAGCCATACCACCGTGCATCGTCCGTGGGGCAACTACACGGTGCTGGAGGAAGGACCGCAGTACAAGATCAAGCGGATACAGGTGATTCCCGGCGCGCGCTTGAGCTCCCAGATGCACCATCACCGCAGCGAGCACTGGGTGGTGGTGGACGGCACGGCCGAGGTGGAGGTGGATGACGAGCCTCGCATCCTGGTGGAGAACCAGTCCGTGGACATCCCCAAGGCATCCCAGCACCGGCTGGCCAATCCGGGCAAAGTTCCGCTGAACATCATCGAGATACAGAGCGGGCCGTATCTGGAAGAGGACGACATCGTTCGCTTCGACGATGTCTACGGTCGGGTGAAGAAATAGGTTCCCAGTGGATAGTCGTGGGTTACCGGCTGGAATATCTGTAGTTTTAACCTTTCGAGAGATCGTGAAAATTTTCATATTCTCTTGACACCAAATCGATTGGTGCCTTATGGAAATGTAGTTCAATTGGTGTGATTTTCACATTAACTTTAGAGTGATGGGGCGAGGTTATGGAGGAAAGAAAAGCATCAAAACGGTGTGGAGGGGTGTTCCCCTTTATCATCGGCTTCCTGGCTACCTGCGTCTTGGGGTGGGCTGTTATCCCCGGTCTGTTCTTCGAAAATGAGGAACAACCCGTGTGGTTCAGCCACGCCGTGCACGTGGAAGGTCAGGGTCTGGATTGCGAAAGCTGTCACTATTTCCGGGATGACGGCACCTACGCCGGTTTCCCGACCAACGAAGTCTGCGCCGAATGTCACGCGGTCGATCCCGAAGAGGCCATGGAGGCCATCGCCGAGGAGGGCATCGACCCGACCGATTACGACGCAATCATGCAGGCCGAACTCGGCGCCATCGAGGACAATCTTGCTTCCTCGGACGACGACATGCTGCAGGCCGAACGAGAGTATGTGGTCAAGTACCTGATTCAGGGCAAGGAAGTCCCCTGGCTGAATTACCAGTACCAGCCGGACAACGTTTATTTCTCGCATGCCTCGCACATGGCCCTCTCCATTGAGGATCTGGCGGGCCTGAAGAAGGAATTGTCCGATGTGGTCGATCCCTCGGTCTTTGAGGGCGAGGCCCCCGAGCAGAATTGCAACCTCTGCCATCTGAAGGATATCCAGGCGAACAATGTGCCGCCGGCCTTCGAGCGCAATATCCTGTCCGGGTACAGCAAGACCACCATGAAGATGTGGCAGTGCGAAAGGTGTCACGCCCTCAAGGGCCAGCCCAACGCCTGCTACACCTGTCACAAGTAAAGGGGTACTGAGAATGAGCGTAGCACGCAGAACTTTTATTCAGTTGGGTGCGGGCGCCACCGTCGGTATTCTTTTTACTCCGACGGTCTGGAAAGCCCTTGATGATGTTTCCATCTGGACGCAGAACTGGCCCTGGATCCCCACGTTGAAATACGGGGCGATCGAGAATAAGCCTACCGTTTCCAAGATGTGCGAGTCCGGTTGCGCCGTGAAGGTCCGGACCGTTGCCGGTGAGCCCTTTGGGACCATGGGCAACGAAGATAACCCGATCTCGGGAGGCGGCATCTGTCCCCTGTGCGCCAACGGCGTCCAGGTCAAGAACAGCCCCAACCGGATCAAGGCCCCCATGCTGAACGGCGAGGAGATCACCTGGGAGAAAGCCCAGGAGGTTGTGGCCGAAAAGCTGGCCGCCGCCGGCTCCAAGGTTGCGGTCGTTTCCGGCGACCAGACGGGCACGGCCAACGAGGTCTTCTCCGCGCTGCTGGCCGACAAGGGAAGCGACGCGTTTTATGTGATGCCTTGCGACATGCAGGCTGCCGACAAAGCCTGGACCGGCCTGATGGGCGGCACCGGCCAGATCGGTTACGACCTGGAAGGGGCCGACCTGGTTCTTCTCGCCGGGGCAGACGCCCTGGAGTCCTGGGGACCGACCGTCGCCAACCTCAAGTCGTTCGCGGCCAACGAGTCCGGCAAGTTCATCTTCGCCGGGCCCATGCAGACCAAGACCGCTTCCGTGACCTCCAAGTGGGTACCGGTCCCGGCCGAAGGCATGGCCGCCTTCACCCTGGGCATCGCCTACTATGTCCTGCAGGCTGGAAAAACCGCCGACACGGCGGACTTTGGCCAGTTCAAGGCCATGGTCATGAGTGAATACAGCCCGGCCAAGGTCGAGGCCGCCACCGGCGTCAAGGCCGACCAGATGGCAGCCCTGGCCAAGCAGTTGCTGACCGCCTCCAATCCGGTGGTGGTTCCCGCGGGCCCGGTTGCGGCCCACGGCGCGGCGTTTGCGCTGAACCTGCTGCTCGGAGGCGCCATGAAGGCCCTGCCCGAGTTTGCCAAGGCTATTCCGTCCGCCATGAGCCGCTCCGAGATGCTCAAGGCGGACATCCTGGAAGGCGTGGAAGCCGACCTCTTGTTCGTCTATGAGGCCAATCCCGCCTACGCCCTGCCCGAAAAGATCAAGGCCGGCTTCACCGTGGCCTTTGACATGGTTCAGACCGAAACCACGGCAACGGCCAATCTGGTCCTGCCGAGTCCGCATCCCTATGAACGGTTCGACGACCTGGCCAGCCCCTATGGCTTGGCCGCAGCCACCTATTCCCTGGGTGCGCCGGTCTGTGAATCGTCAGTGGACGCTTCCAACGCCGCCACCTTCATCCTCGGCCTGGCCGATCTCGGTTTCGAATCCTTCGAAGAGGTCATCGGAGCCAAGACGGAAGCCATCGGCGCGGACATGGACGCCCTGCAGGGCGGCGAGGCCTACGTTGTCGAGGGTCAAACCCCGATGGCCGCCTCTCTTGCCGCCAACGTGTTGGGCAAGGCCTCGGTCCCCGTCAAGGGCACCGGCACCGTGGGACTGGCTCCCTACACCCTGCTCAACGTCGGCACTGCCAATCAGGCCACCACGCCCAACGCACCGTGCACCATCAGCAACAACCAGCTGATTGGCGACCACATGGTCGTGATGATGGGGTCGGCCACTGCCAAGCAGCTTGGCGTGACCGTCGGGGCCAAGGTCAAGCTCTCCGGTGGGAAGGGCGAATGTGAAGCCCTGGTGCAGATCTTCGAAGGCGTCATGCCCGGTGTCGTGGCCGCTCCCCTGGGGCTGGGCCACACAGTGGGCGACGAGTTCTCGAAGGGCAAGGGCGATAATGTCTACAAGATCCTCACGGTGAGCTCGGAGGCTGCCGCCGGCGCCTCCACATGGGCCGGTTCCACTGTGAACGTCGCCAAAATCTAGGGGGAACCGTCATGAGTCATTTTAAAGAATTCAAAATCAAATGGGGCATGGTCATTGATATTGACAAATGCACCGGCTGCGGAGCCTGCATGGTCGGCTGCCAGGTGGAAAACAATATCGCTCCCATGACCAAAAGCGACCCCTATAACTATGTTCAAGCCCTGACCAAGCCGCGCGACGACGCGTCCAACAAGCTCAGGACCCTGACCTGGATGAACGTTTATGAGCTGTCCAACGGCATGGCGTTCCCTGAACACGAGACCGCCTATCTGCCGCGTCCCTGCATGCAGTGCGGCAATCCGGCCTGTGTGCCCGTCTGCCCGGTCGTGGCCACGGACAAGAACGAGGAGGGCGGCATCGTCTCCCAGATCTATCCCCGTTGCATCGGATGTAGATACTGTATGGCTGCCTGCCCCTACCACGCCCGGTACTTTAACTGGTGGGATCCGCTCTGGCCCGAGGGTATGGACAAGGGCTTGAGCCCGTCCACCTCCGTGCGCCCGCGCGGCGTGGTCGAGAAGTGCAACTTCTGCCATTCCCGCTATCTGCAGGCCAAGGATAAAGCCCGCATGGACGGCGAGGATCCGATGAACCTGCCCGATGGCGCGTACACCACCGCCTGTGCCGACATCTGCCCGACCAAGGCGATTACCTTCGGCGACCTGAACAATCCGGAGCATAGGGTGCACGAGCTCGCCAAGGGCCCGCACGCGTTCCGTCTGCTTGAGAAGCTGGGCCTGCATCCGCAGGTTTACTACGTGTCCGAGCGTGAATGGGTCCGCAAGCAGGGCGACAACTACAACGCCGATGCCGGCGGACACCACTAGGAGGCTGAACAATGGATAGCAAACTCTTCCCGGAAGGGGCGCAGCGCTGCTCTTTCGGCAAGTTCCTGATCTGGACAGCCGTCATTCTGGCCTTCTTCCTGTGGGGCCTCTACGCCGCCGTGCTCGTCCTTTACAATGGAATCGGCACCACCGGCCTGGACAACTACTTCGGGTTCGGTGCCTGGATCACCTTTGACCTGGCCGTGATCGCCTTGGGAGCCGGTGCGTTCTTCACCGGACTGCTCAAGTACATCCTCAAGATCAAACAGCTTGAGAAGATCATCAACCTGACCGTGGTCGTGGGCTTCATCTGCTACTCCGGCGCCATGCTGGTCCTGACGCTCGACATCGGGCAGCCCGGCCGCGCGTGGTTCGGCTACTGGCATCCGAATGTCCACTCCATGCTGACCGAAGTTATCTTCTGCATCACCTGCTACTGCACCGTCCTGATCATCGAGTTCGTCCCGCTGGTCCTGGAGCAGAAGCAGCTGAACAAGATTCCCTTCATCCACGCACTGGCCCACAACATGCACGTGAACATGGCTCTGTTCGCCGGTCTCGGCGCGTTCCTGTCCACCTTCCACCAGGGTTCCCTGGGCGGCATGTACGGCGTCCTGATCGGTCGTCCTTTCGCCTTTCGCGAGGGCTTCTTCATCTGGCCGTGGACCTTCTTCCTGTTCGTTCTCTCCGCCGTTGGCTCCGGGCCGGTCTTCACCGTCCTGGTCGCCACCTTCATGGAGAAGTTGACCGGCAAGAAGCTCGTGGACTTCAAGACCAAGGCCCTCATGGGCAAGATCGCCGGCACCATGCTGACCGTCTACATGTTCTTCAAGATTCTGGACACCTGGGCATGGGCTACCGGCTACCTGCCCTCCGTGGGCCTGACCTTCGACGAGATGTTCTACGGCATGGTCTACGGCAAGTGGCTGCTCTACACCGAGATAGTTCTGTGCGGCGTCGTACCGGCCATCATGCTGATCACCCCGTCCATCCGCAATCGTCCGGCCCTGCTGTACACTGCGGCCATCCTGGATTGTATCGGCGTGTCCCTGAACCGTTACATCTTCACCGTCCAGACCATCGCCTTCCCGGCCATGCCTTTCGATCAGTGGCAGGTTTACAACCCCAATTGGGTTGAATACGCTTCCTCGATCATGATCGTGGCCTACGGCTTCCTGGTTCTGAGCCTTGTGTACCGGTATCTGCCGCTGTTCCCGCAGGAACGCGAACTGAACTAGGTCCGCCATCATCCTCATCAACAAGAGACCGCTCCCCGGAGCGGTCTTTTTTTTTGTGCTGTTGACGTGGTCGGTTTCTACTGATTCCCCCTTGAGAGTAGCGCTGAGAATCCAACTCTGGTGGGTGCCGGTGGGAGCGCGCGGGGCGCAAGATGTCGGCAAGCGGTATCAATTGTTTGCTAGGGGATGGAAAAGGGCGTATTTGTTGTCCAATGAGCCGTTCCTGATCGCTTGGCCGGGCGCGCCAAGAGACCTGTTACCCGAGAAGAAGGAGTATGATGGCGAGTGTCAGAGGGGAAAACGCGGCAGTGATGTTGCTGGCTCTGGCCTTGTTGCTGGCCGCTTGCGGCGAGTCGCCGCGCGATGATGCGGCGCAGGGAGGCTCTGCGCAGCAGGCCGTCTTGGATGGCGCTTCGGGCAAGACACCGTCTTCGGCTTACAAGGCCGGGAGGCCCACCTTCGTGATCATCGGCACTGGCTACATTACCGGGGTATACTACCCCACGGGTGGTGCCATCGCCAACATGGTCAACCTCAAGCGAGACAAGTACAACCTCCGGGCCACTGTGGAGGCAACAGGCGGGTCCGTATTCAACATCAACGCGGTCATCGCCGGGGATCTCCAGTTTGGCATTGCCCAGGCGGACCGTCAGTTCCAGGCCGTGCACGGCCTCGCCGAGTGGGGCGATCGCGGGGCGCAGAAAAAGTTGCGGGCCGTGTTCTCCCTGCACACCGAGACCGTAACCCTGGTGACCGGAGCGGACACGGGAATCAGGGACATCCGCGATCTCAAGGGGAAGCGGGTCAATATCGGCAACGCAGGGTCGGGACAGCACCAGAATTCCCTAGACGCTCTCCATGCGGCCGGACTCGAGCTTTCCGATATCAAGGCCGTGGAGATCAAGACCATGGAAGCCATCAAGCTGTTAGAGGAAGGGAGTCTGGATGCCTTCTTCTACACCGTGGGCCACCCCTCGGCGGCCATCCTCAAGGTTACCGAGGGGAAGCGCAAGGTGCGCTTCGTGCCCATCGTCGACGTTGATACCCTGTTCGTCCAGCATCCTTACTACGTGCCATCGCGCATAAACATGCAAGATTATCCCGGCGCGGCCAACGCGGGCGAGGGCGTGGAGAGCTTTGGGGTCAAGGCCACGTTGGTCACATCCCTCAGCGTTCCGGCACCCATCGTCTACGCCGTGACCCGGGAGGTCTTTGAGAATCTTGAAACCTTCAAGGCTCAGCAGCCCGCTTTTGCCGGTTTGACAAAAAAGGGCATGCTTCAGGGTTTGTCCGCGTCCCTCCACCAGGGGGCGGAGCGCTACTACCACGAAGCCGGCCTGCAATAGGCGCAACGCACGGGCCGCCCGCAGGTATTCCGGCTATCCGGCTGAAATCCGACGGGATCGATAGCCCCTCCCGCCTGGAGTGGTCAGCAGTGCTTTTCGGAGGCGGATTATGCCCTGAAAAGCGACATGAAATCGTCTCGCGCCGGGAGTTGACAATGTTGTATTTTTCCCCGGACGCCTTGACTTTATTTCAATTTCGGACAATATTTTTTGTCTGTGACTGGGGCTCTGCCGGTCTGTTTTGGCACGTGGCGGATTGGGGGGCTTTTTATCTTTATTTTCACATTCAGGTTCGGAGACAGCTGCAAATGGCAATGATTGAGGTGCAGAAACTGCACAAGTGGTATGGCGATTTTCACGTTCTGCAGGGGATCACCGAATCCGTGAACAAGGGCGAGGTGCTGGTCATCTGCGGCCCGTCCGGGTCCGGCAAGTCGACCTTCATTCGCTGTATCAATCGGCTTGAGGAATACCAGAAGGGGCAGATTCTGTTCGACGGGAAGAATATCCTGGACAAGGACGTCAATATCAACGATCTGCGGGCTGAGATCGGTATCGTATTCCAGCAGTTCAATCTCTACCCCCACCTGTCTGTGCTCCGCAACGTCACCCTGGCCCCCACCAAGGTGAAGAATATGCCCAAGGACGAGGCCGAAGAGGTCGCCCTGCGCCTGCTCGAGCGGGTGGGCATCCACGACCAGGCCCACAAATATCCAGCCGAGCTTTCCGGCGGCCAGCAGCAGCGCGTGGCCATCGCCCGTTCTCTGGCCATGAAGCCCAAGGTCATGCTCTTTGACGAGCCCACCTCGGCGCTCGATCCGGAGATGATCAACGAGGTTCTCAACGTCATGAAGGACCTGGCGCGGGAGGGTATGACCATGCTCTGCGTGACCCACGAAATGGGTTTTGCCCGCGAAGTGGCCGACCGGGTTCTGTTCATGGATGGCGGCGTGGTCGTCGAGCAGGCCGCCCCGGACGAATTCTTCCGCAATCCCGAACACGAGCGCACAAAGAACTTCCTGAAGGAAATTCTTTAGTTGGCATAAAACTGGAATCTCTAGAGAGAGGAGGATTCATGAAACGTTTGGTACTGATTCTGGCACTGGTCCTGTCCTTCGCCTTTGCGGCCAATGTCGCTTTTGCAGGCAAAATCGAGGACATCAAGGCCAAGGGCGTGCTGGTTTGCGGCGTCAAGGACTCCGTCAATCTGTTCGGTTTTGTAGATCCCGACACCAAAGCGCTGGTCGGCTTTGACGTGGACATCTGCAAATACATCGCGGACAAGCTCGGCGTGAAGGCCGAGTTCAAGGTCGTCACCTCCAAAAACCGTATCCCCATGCTGGCCCAGGGCTCCGTGGACCTGCTGGCCGCCACCATGACCCACAAGTTCTCCCGTGACGAGCAGATCGACTTCTCCATCACCTACTTCATGGACGGTCAGAAGCTGCTGGTCGAAAAGGGTGCCGGTATCATGTCCACCGACGACCTGGCCAACAAGAAGGTCGGCACCGTCAAGGGCTCCACTTCCGAGAAGAACATCAAGGCCGCGCAGCCCAAGGCCCAGGTCATCTCCTATGACGAGTACCCGCAGGCCTTCATGGCCCTGAAGCAGGGCAAGGTTAAGGCCGTGACCACCGACTCCGGCATCCTGGCTGGCCTCAAGGCCGGTGACGACAATCCCGACAAGTGGGAAATCGCCGGTGCCTTCTTCTCCTCCGAGCCCTACGGCCTCGGCGTTCCGCAGAACGATTCCGCGTTCCGCGACTTCGTCAACAAGAGCCTGAACGAGATGTGGCTCGACGGCACCTACCAGAAGCTCTTCAAGAAGTGGATGGGTTACGACCTGCCCGCCGGTTGGGAGATGGAACTCTGGCCCATGTAAGGCTGATTTAGCCCGATACACCGGGGGCGCCTTTGGCGCTCCCGGTTTTTCAAGCAACTTCAACCGACGGATTTCATTTTGGATTATACTTTTCATTGGGCAAGGATGTTCACGGGCGAACCCGCCCAGTGGATGTGGGAAGGGTTCTGTACCACCATGCAGATCTCGACGATCTCGCTGATCTGCGCCATGATCCTCGGGGTCATCATCTGCGTCCTGCGCATGACGCCGTTCAAGCCTTTCCAGTGGTTCAGCCTCGCCTTCACCGAATTTTTTCGCAACACGCCGCTGCTGGTGCAGATATTCTTCTGGTACAATGCCTCGTACTTCGTCATCCCCAAGGTCATCAACGACTGGATGAACGATCTCTATTATTGGTTTCCCGGCCCGTTCTCCCTGTTCGGGCACCAGTTCGTCGGGGAGTGGATGCTTTTCAACGTCGAGCTGTTCATGGGCATCATCGCACTGACCGTGTACACTTCGGCCTTCATCGCCGAGGAGATCCGGGCGGGCATCTTCTCCATCCCCAAGAACCAGCTTGAGGCGTCCCGCGCCGTGGGGCTCTCCTTCCTGCAGGGCTACCGCTACGTGATCCTGCCCCAGGCCCTCCGCATCGTCATTCCGCCGCTCATTTCCCAGGCCTTGAACCTGATCAAGAACTCGTCCCTGGTCATGGTTCTGGGCGTCACGGACCTCATGTACCAGGCAACTCAGATCGAGTCCTACCACGCCATGCCGTTCGAGGCCTTCACCGTTGCCCTGTTGATCTACCTGGCGATCTCCCTGGTCGTCTCGTTTTGCATCACCATGTACAACAAGCACTTCATGATTCAGGTCATGTACTAGGGAGGGCTTGTCATGCATTGGGATATCGCACTCGGCAACCTGGATTATTTTCTCTACGGGACGACTACGCTTGACTGGCAGTTTCCTTTCATCCACAAACCCGAAGGGCTGGTGGCCAGCGTCATTCTGGCATTCTTCGGCATCTTCGGTGCCTTCTGGATCGGCATGGCCGCCGGTCTCATGCGCATGTCCAAGCGCTGGTGGGTCAAGATTCCCGCGGTTTGCTATATCGAAGTGATCCGCGGCATGCCGCTGCTTTTGCTCATCTTCTGGTTCTACTACCTGGCACCGGTCATTACCGGGCAGACCATGCCCGCCTTCACCACGACCATGTTTTGCTTCATGGTCTTCACCGGGGCGTACGTAGGCGAGATCGTTCGCGCGGGCGTCAAGGCGCTTCCCAGGGGCCAGATGGAGGCCGCCCGATCCACCGGGTTGTCCCACGCGCAGGCAATGAAATTGGTCATCCTGCCTCAGGCGTTGCGCAACATGATTCCGTCCTTCGTCAACCAGTTCGTCTCCCTGACCAAGGATACCTCCCTGGCCGCCATCCTCGGCGTCATTGAACTGACCCGCACCGGCATCCAGGTGGACAACCGCGAAATGGTCGCCTCCTTCGAGATCTGGATCACCATAGCCTGCCTGTACTTCCTGGTTTGCTACGTTCTGACCTCTTACAGCCGTCGCCTGGAGGCCCAATTGTCGCGCTATCAGGCTCGTGATCGTTGATAAACAGAAGCGGACAGATCCGCGTAAACTGATTGCTATAAGTCGAGGCGGTCTGGAAAACGAGTGAAAACTGTTCCGGACCGTTTCGTTTTTCCGTATAAAACAGATGGGAAAATGATGAGAACATGTACCGGGAGGGTGCCGACTTGTCCGAAATAACCTTCCAGAGTTTCCAAAAACCAGAGGATATCGAATCCGAATCCTTCCGGATCATCGATTCCGAGGTGCCCGAGCCACGTCCGTTTCAGGGCGCACAGTGGGAAATAGTCCGCCGCATGATCCACACCACGGCGGATTTCGAGATGTTGGCGCTGGCTCGTTTCCATGCACAGGCCGTAGACAATGGGCTGGACGCGCTCAAACACGGGGCTGTGATCGTCACCGATACCGAGATGGCTCGGCGCGGCATGCCCGTGCGCAGGCTCGATCCGCTGGGCTGCACCGTGCATTGCCTGATGAACGATCCGCGCGTCATAGATCGCGCCAAGCGAGAGGGAATCACCCGTGCCAAGGCGGCTGTGGACGTGGCCGTGGCCGAGCTTTTTCCCGATATATGGGTGGTCGGCAACGCGCCTACCGCACTTATCCGGTTGGTGGAACACGTGGATAACGGTGCCGCGAAACCGCGTCTCGTGGTCGGCATGCCCGTGGGATTCGTGAACGCTGCCGAGTCCAAGGCCCTTCTCATGAGCAGGGATATCCCGTTCATCTCCGTTCAAGGACGGAAGGGGGGCAGTGCCTTGGCCGCTTCGGTGGTCAACGCTTTGGCTGTGCTTGCGGCCTGATTTTCGGTTTTTTCCAATTCAAAAATGCGTCTGAAGGGGAACCCTTTGGACGCATTTTGCGTTTTTACGCCATCGTTTTTTGTGTGGGTAAAATCAATTTTTTGAAATCATTGGACACGCCCAAAATTCCTGTTAGAAAATCAACTGGGTACCATAAGGAAGTGGTGCTCTGGGAGAACTTTTCGTTTCGCTCAGGCCCTGCCTGAGGAATTTTAGCAGCCCTGGAAGGAGCCCATGTCCCGCAAGAACAAAGGCAAGAACAAGGTGACCGTTTACCCGGACTGGTGCAAAGGCTGCGGCATTTGCGTCGAATTCTGTCCGGGCAAGGTCCTGGGCCTGAGCCTGGACGGCAAGGCCGTGGTGGAGCGCGAAGAAGACTGTATACGGTGCGGGTTCTGCGAACTGCATTGCCCGGATTTCGCCATCGTGGTCAGTGACAAGGAACCCATGGAAAACGGGCTGTCCGACAAGGACGCCGAAACCGCACCGCCCAAGAAGAAAGCGGCCGGGAAGGGGGCTTGAGAGACATGCCCAGACCAAAAAAACGCACCGAGATATTCGCGCTCGGCAACGAGGCCGTCGTCGAAGGCGCGCTGTTGGCGGGATGTACGTTTTTCGGCGGATATCCCATCACCCCGTCCTCCGAGATAATGGAAATCATGGCCTCCCGCCTGCCCCGGATGGAGAACGGGGTGTTCATGCAGATGGAAGACGAGATCGCCAGCATGGGCGCGGTCATCGGCGCGTCCTTGACCGGGCGTAAGGCCATGACCGCCACCTCAGGACCCGGTTTTTCGCTTATGCAGGAGAATTTGGGGTATGCCATAATGGCCGAGACCCCCATGGTACTGGTCGACGTCATGCGCGGCGGACCATCGACCGGGTTGCCCACCAGCCCGGCCCAGGGCGATGTGCAACAGGCTCGCTGGGGCACCCACGGCGACCATCCCATCATCGTTCTGTCCGCCTCCAATGTGCAGGAGTGTCTGGACATGACCATCACGGCCTTCAACATGGCCGAGAAATACCGCACCCCGGTCATCCTGCTTTTGGACGAGGTCACCTCCCACACCCGCGAGAAGATCGAACTGCCCAACGAAGGCGAGTACGAGGTCTTTTCCAGGACCGTGCCGTCCATGCCGCCCGAGTGGTACAAGCCCTACGAGGAGACCGTGCGAGGCGTGCCGCCCATGCCGCCCATCGGCTCGGGCTACCGCTTCCACGTCACCGGGCTGACCCATGACCGCAACGGATTCCCCACCCAGCGGCCCGAGGAAGTGGTCGAGCTCATGGATCGCATCCACCGCAAGATCGACCAGTTCTTCTACGACATCCAACTCGTCGAAGAGGTCATGACCGATGACTGCGAAATCTGCGTCATCGCCTACGGCTCGGTGGCCCGGTCCGCCGAGCTGGCCGTGAAGCAGGCCCGCAGCAACGGCATCAAGGCCGGGCTGCTCAAGCTCATGACCCTGTTCCCTTATCCCCGCAGGCAGACGGAAAAGATACTGAGCCACGCCAAGACCCTGGTGGTTCCGGAAATGAACATGGGGCAGATGTCCCGCGAGGTGAAGCGCGTGAACATGGGCCACGCAGCGGTCAGGACCATCAACCGTGTGGACGGCCAGATCGTCACTCCCTCCGAAATCCTCAAGGTCATCATGCAGGGGTAGCCAAATGAGCAATATCACCGGAAACGAAATCATCCATCAATATCTGAGGCACAACAAGAAGTTCCCGCACGTGCTCTGCGCGGGCTGCGGGCATGGCATCGTGCTCGGCACCCTGATCCGCTCCATCCACGCGCTCGGCATCCCCAAGGACGACGTGGTCGTGGTCGCGGGCATAGGCTGCTCCGGGCGGCTGGCCGTGTACGTGGACTTCAACACCGTGCACACCACCCATGGGCGGGCGCTCAGCTTCGCCACGGGCATCAAGATGTCCAACCCCAAGCTGCACGTTATCGCGCTCATGGGCGACGGCGACGCCTTGTCAATAGGCGGCAATCACCTGATTCACGCCGCCCGGCGCAACATCGGGGTCACGGCCATGATCCTGAACAACAACATCTACGGCATGACCGGCGGCCAGTCCTCACCGGCCACGCCCGAAGGCTCCACCACCATGACCAACCCCTTCGGCCAGCTGGACCACAGCTTCGACACCGTGGAGTTGGCTCGCGGCGCAGGCGCCAACTATGTGGCGCGCGGCACGGTCTTCCATGTCAACCGACTGGAAAAAATCATGATGGAGGCCTTGGAGCGCCCCGGTTTCAGCCTGGTAGAGGCCATCACCCCGTGTCATACCCAGTTTGGGCGCAAGAACAAATACAAGTCCCCGGTGGACATGTACAAATGGCTCAAGTCCACGGCCATCCCCGTGGAACGCTACAACGAATTGCCCGAAGCCAAACGCGCGGATCGAATGCCCATCGGCGTGTTCGTGGACCGCGAGGCACCCGGCTTCGAAGAGCGGTACTACGCCATGCAGGAGAACCTCCTCGCCCAGGCCGCAAAGGGGGGCAGATAGATGAAAGCGCAACAGGAACTCGACCGTTTCGAAATCCGTTTCTCCGGCCTCGGCGGACAAGGAATCATCACGCTGGGCAAGATCATGGGCCAGGGGCTGGCGCTGGGGCACGGCTACAACGTCACCCAGACCCAGAGCTACGGCCCCGAGGCACGCGGCGGGTCCAGCAAATGCGACCTGGTCATCAGCTCCGCACGCATCAGCTATCCCAAGGCGGAATCCCTGGATTTGCTCGTGGCCCTCTCCCAGGAGGCCTGCAACGCCTACTACCCGTATCTCAAGAAGGGCGGCATTCTGCTCATCGAGTCCGAGCTGGTCAAGCAGCCCCCCACCAATCAGTACCTCGGCCTGCCGTTCACGTCCCTGGCCAAGGATAAAATCGGCATAGTCCAGGCCATGAACACCGTGGTTCTGGGCGCGCTTTCCTGTCTTTTGCCTTTCATCAACCAGGCGACCATGCGCAAAAGTCTGGAAGCCGTGCTCCCGCCTAAAATCCGGGCCGTCAACACCAAGGCCTTCAATCTCGGCCACAGGCTGGCCAAAAAGGAATGGGGCGAAGACGCCGGCTATGTCTGGCGCGTTGAAGACGAAGGGGAGATAGACTGATTTCGGACTGGGCCATGAAAAAAGTGGACGCCGTGCTGCGGCGTCCACTTTTTTTCATGTCTTGGATGCCCGAAAGCAAGGGCGGGGCGTCGGGCGTATCGCGTTCAGGACCTGTTCAAAGCGGCTCGTTGTTTCAGCGTCCTGAGACGGCCGCGAACGGTGAGCGACATCGGGCGTAGAGCGGACTTGATGCGTCGGCGGATCGTATGGAATGCGGAGCGCTTGTTGATTTCCTTGGCGCTGGGCGGGGTGGCCCAACGGTCGAGTTCCGATTGGACCGCTGGGCTGTCCTTGCGGAGCATCGCCAGAAACAGCGGGAGCCCCTTGGGGGTGATCCCAAGGTCAAAGGTGTCTTCCGTAAAGTGCTCTTCGGACAGATTGTCGAACAACTCTTTACCGTAATTGATTATTTTATCTCTGTCCGGCGAGGGGTGCGGGCCTATGCGGGGCATGACCTGCAAGATGTCGCGGAAATAGTTTTCATTGATGAATTTGACCAGGGGGCCGGGGTGGCCCGCGTTGATCAATATCTTTTTGGCCTCCACATAATGGGGCATGATATGATCGGTGTATATATCCACAGTCGAAGGCGTCGACTTGTGTTCCTGTCGAAAATAATAAAATTGTTCGGCTACTTGAGAGAAAGATCGGACCTTTGTCAGGGCCATGTACATATACAGGACGTCCTGTCCCATCTTATAGTGGAAGTGCGGGAAGGCGTTCTTTTGGACGAATTCGGTGTTGAAGATCCACCGCCACATGACTTTGCTTTTCCAGTACCGTTTGGCGTCCTGGAATAGGAGATTCGACGCCTCGGGATGTGGAAAGTAATTGCGCGTATTATAGGTCTTGTCCGAAAAGACGACGGCGTTTCCACAGACCATATCCACTTTGTCCGTTTCGGCTTTGTCCACCAGAGTCTTGAACGCACCTTTGGAGAGGACGTCGTCCCCATCGAGAAAGTGCATGTATTTTTTGCGCGCCAGTTCCTGTCCGCGTGCCCGGGTAATGCCGGCTCCTGCATTGTCTTGATGGATGGGGCGCACCCGCGAATCGAGCTTTGCGTAGCGGTCAGTCACTTCGCCCGTTTTGTCGGTAGATCCATCGTTGATGACGATGATCTCGATGTCGGAATAGGTTTGGTCAAGACAGGATTCAATCGTTTCCGCAAGCCAGTTCTCAACATTATAGGCCGGAATTATCACGCTGAGGCCGGAGTCCATCGCATCCTCTTCTGTTGGTGTTTATGGTTGGAAGGCGTCCGCCGTCCGGTTTCATACACCTTGGCAGGGCCCCTTCTTTGCAACAACGCCTTTCGTCCGACGGCGGAAAATCCTGCGGCCTTTTCTCCTGTTCGCCCTTGGCCTGTTGCGTATGCGCCCGGGGTGGGAGAGGGCGGCCGTCTTCTGTGGGAGCGAGCTAATTTGTATATGACTCAGCTACGGAGTCAAGCAAAGATTGTTTGGGTAAACAGTATCGGATTCAACCAGATAGGCAGTGTCACGCGGGGCTCTTTCGGCCAGGTGCGCAGAGATGAAACTTGGGACGCTCGGCCTGAAGACCGGAGCAAGGGGCCGACCTGCCGAAGGATGCCGGAGAAAGGGCGCAGCGGGAAGAGGCGCGCGGGCTGAAAGAGGCGTTCCTAATCGTTGAACGAGGTCTTGACCGTGGGCACCAAACCATCATCACTTGCCCTGAGTTGGGGGAGCATCTGGCGGACGCTGTCGGTAATGGGCAGGGTCCAGTTGTGTGCCGATACCACGGTGGAATCCACCAGCCGGACGACGCGGGCGGTCATGTACACGTACCGGTCGGCGATGACGTAGGAGCCGATGAGTTTGGCGGACCGGGGCGGCAGTTCGCGGGACGAGCCCGCCAGCCCCGCGGCCTTGGTGTAGTCCGCTCCGCTGACGCCCGGGGCGTAGGTGAAGTCCGAGGCGTTGGGCTCGCCTTCGTTGATGCGTAAGCCGCGCTGGACGAGACGATCGGCGATCTGCTGGGTCATGGTCCAGCCGAAGACCGATTTGTCGCCCGGATCGTTCTGGTTGGTGAAGGGCGAGGCGAATATGGCGGAGTGGGGGGTCAGCTCGTTATTGCCCACATTGGAGTAGAGGATGTCGGCGGCCCGGTTGTTGAGATCGATGATCGGGACGGACGCGGTGTCATGGAACGAGCGGGCCGTGGGCGTGGTGTCGAACACGTAATTGAACGTGTCGCTGGTGGTCTCCTTGGTGTCTTCCCACATGCGGTTGCCGCATCCCTGTAGAGAAAGCAGGAGGAATGCCGTCAATATGCTCAAGGCCGCTTTGTTCATGTCGTTGCCGTCCCGGTCGCTGTTTTGCCGTGTCGATGCATGGAGGTGCCCCGAAGGCTATTCGGCAGTTTTCGGCAATTTCTTTAGGATGGCGCGCAGGAGTTTGACCATGGCCGTGGAGGATTTTTCGGCCTGGGCAATGACCTGGTCCAGGGAGGCCTCCTGCATGCAGTCGGGCAGGTTCTTGTTGGTCAGGCAGGACAGGCCGAGGATGCGGATGCCCATGTGGTGGGCGGCGATGGCCTCCATGCAGGTGGACATGCCGATGGCGTCCGCGCCCATCATCCGGTACATGCGGGTCTCGGCCGGCGTCTCCATGTTCGGTCCGGTGATCTGCATGAACACGCCGCGTTCCAGGCGGATGCCGAGCGCAAGCGCCTCTTGGGTCGCGAGGCTCCGCAGGGCCGGATCATAGACAGCGCACATGTCCGGGAAGCGATCGCCCCAGGCGTCGACGTTTGCGCCGGTCAGGGGGGTTGCCCCGGTCAGGTTGATGTGGTCCTCGATGAGCATGGGGCAGCCCACCTCGAAGGAGGGATTGAGTGCGCCAACCGCGTTGGTCAGGACCAGTGTCTTGATGCCCAGCTCGCCGAGCACGCGAATGTTGTGGGTGGCCTCCTGCGGGGTGAACCCTTCGTAGAGGTGGAATCGACCGTCCAGGGCCAGGACCGGCGTGCCCTCGATGCTCCCGGAAATGAGACGGCCCGCATGGCTCTTGACCGATGAGACCGGGAATTGGGGGATGTCTTCGTATGGGATGACTATCGGGTTTTCAATGGCCGAGGTCAGGGGGCCCAGACCTGTACCCGTTATAAATGCCACGGTACCGGCTTGAATTTTGTCTAGCTTTTCATGTATGTATGCGGCAGAATGTCGTATCTTCCTATGGTATTCCATGTGGACTCCTTGTGGCTTGGGCGTGACGCCGGGCAGTGTAGAGTGATTTAGCAAACGGACCAATCAGACTCGTGAAGGATAGGCGTGCTTTATGGATATCGTGACACTACTTGGTCTCGCCGTGGGATTGTCGCTCATCATCGGGGCCATTATCCTCGGTGGCGCGGTGGATGTTTTTATCAATGTTCCCGGTATGATGATTGTTATCGGCGGCACGCTCGCCTCCATCCTGGTGGCCTTCCCGTTCGAGGAGATCATACAGTCCTTCAAGGCCGCGTTCAAGATGTTCGTCGGCCGAAAGAGCCGCACCCGGGACGTGGTCAACATCATGGTCAAGGTGGCCGAGATCAGCCGCCGCGAGGGGCTCATCGCGCTGGAGAACGTCCAGACCGAGAATATGGTCCTCAAGAAATCCTGCCAGCTCATCGCGGACAACGCGGACCCGGGGCTCATCCGGTCCACCCTGTCCATCGAGATCAATTCCATGCGCCGCCGCCATCAGGTGGCCCAGGATGTGTTCAAGCGGCTGGCAGGCCTGGCCCCGGCCTTCGGGATGATGGGCACGCTCATCGGCCTGGTTCAGATGCTTTCCCAGTTGGACGACCCCAAGTCCATCGGCCCGGCCATGGCAGTGGCTCTGCTGACTACTTTCTACGGCTCGGCCATGTCCACGCTTTTTTTCATTCCCATTGCGGCCAAGCTCAAGGCGCGTACGTTGCAGGAGCAGCTGCATCTGGAAGTCATCTTCGAGGGAGCCAAGTCCATCCTCGAGAACAACAACCCCCGGTTGGTCTATGAGAAGCTGTCTTCCTTCCTGGCCCCGGTGGATCGTGAGACCCAGCGATGAGCAGCGAATACGACGACGATCTGCTCCTGGACTTCGAAGCCGAGGACGAGGAGAACACCGAGTGGTTGACGACCTTTGCCGACCTCTCCATGCTGCTGCTGGTCTTTTTCGTCCTGCTCTATTCCATGTCCACCATCGACACACAGAAGTTCTCGGACACCTTTACTTCGGTGACCCAGGCCTTGCAGGGCAAGATGGACAAGATTTCCACCAGCCGGATCACCCGCGAGGAAGCCGGGGTACTCATCGACCAGGCCATGATGCGCCGCCAGATCATCGAGTCCCAGCGCAAGGTCTTCGCCGAGGTCAAGACC
>Ga0075011_10000227_pt1 | contig 29384 bp, 31 predicted proteins | sample TARM_MetaG_T_14_FD_72354 | JGI IMG/M metagenome (GOLD analysis project Ga0075011, IMG submission 72354) | Freshwater microbial communities from Pennsylvania, USA, analyzing microbe dynamics in response to fracking - TARM_MetaG_T_14 | ecosystem: Environmental > Aquatic > Freshwater > River...
TCGTTCATCACACCATTTCGCCTGATTTTTGATTGTGATTGGAGGGATTCAAATCAGTAATCATTTTGGATGCTAAATGAATGCGTGATTGCGACGCGGTTTGACCAGTCCAAAATAAAAGGTGTTGTGAAACTTTGTACTTGGGGACGCCTGCATTAAGAAGGCTGAACATTAGAATGTGTTTCAAATGTGTATTCCAAGTATTAAACAGTGGAACGTAAACTCGCAGCGCTTTTCTTTCCGGATAAAAAGCAGCGTCGTAAAGGGTTTTCCATATAAACCGATACTGCTCCGGGGATGTAGAATAATAAACTTCAAACCAGGGCTTAGATAAACGCTGAGCATCAAGCCACAATTCAAACTCGTCTACAGTCATCTGCAGGTGCTTATCCTTCAACTTACCGATTGGGATGCGTAAACGATGACCAGTACGGAGTGTTTCTAAACCCCGCCACAACTCCAAAAATTTAAGCGCTCCGAGATACTTCTGGATTTCGGCCCAATGACTTGGAAGAGATAAACATTCAAAAGCTTTTTCTAACTCTAAATCATTTAATGAAAGTTCTAATTTGGTGTAGTTATCTAGGTACCGTCCCCCCTCTATTGGCAGGGGCAAATCTTTATGCCGAGCCCCCACCCCATGAGCAGTGATCTGATGATCCTTAAGTACATCCAGATATTTTTGAATTGAACTGCACATTACCTAACCCCTTATGAAAACTGAATCCAGTAAACACAAAGGCTCGGGCACCACAGTAAATTGATGAACTGCGCATTCTGTTAGTATGTGCAGCTAGTGATAGATATCACGTTTCAGAGTTTGGTCGTTTCGAAGGTAAGTTCTCAAGGCTCCCGCAATCGTCCGACAACATCCAGTATACCTGAGTTTAGAAAATAAGTTAAAGACGGGTTATATAAGTTCTAAGACATTAAAGTGCAGTAAGAGAGTCTGTGTGGAGCTCTCAAATATTCTAAGATTGAATTGGTACTAACTAAACAAAGCTATCAACAATTTCAAGGAAAGACAGATGGATGAAGAAAATGAAGTTTGCCACATATGTGGTGGGTCTGGAGTAGGTAAAGCGACAGGACGTACACAGCAAGAGTGGGAAGAAGAGGGTTGTCCTTATGACCCGATTCAATGCCAGCACTGCAACGGGTCAGGTATCGAACCAGATTAACTATTCAAGCTTTCCATCAAAATGAATGTGGCGAACGATACCACCAATATCTTGCATAGGGAAAGTAGCCATCATAATGCATGGATTAGAGCTACCTTCCATTGTTACTGGCGGTGCACTCACCTGAACCATTGTTGTCGTAAAGTTATTATCTGTTCCAAGAACAGCTACTGCTACATCATGTGTTCCAGAATCTGGGTAAACTTCTTTAATGCAATTTAGCGCTTCAATTAATTGATCTACTGTCATAATTAAAATACCTATAATTGGGAACCATTAAGGTTAACAAGTCGATTCTACATTAATGAACGATATCTCTGCTTCGTTAATAAACAACCAGGTTTGGCCATTACATGCTACTTCTAACCCTGAATAAGGATTGAATTGGACCTGATGGCCAACACTAACCTCTTTAACTTTTGGCCCTATAGCGGTAACGGTACCTCTGTTCACAGGAATATCCGGAACCCAAAGCAAACCTTCAACCGGCTTATCACGCTCAATAACTACCCAATCGTGCAACGGTCTTAGCTTCATACCAACTTACCTTTCTTGAATTCGTTCAATAATGCCGAAACTGGAGTGTCCATCTTACTTAATGGGTTTCCTTTATCGAGAACATTCGTCATCTTACGCATCGAGATATGAGTGTAAATTTCTGAGGTCTTCGGGTCAGCATGTCCCATTAATGCTTGGATTTGCAGTGTAGAAGAATCGGACTCTGCCAACTCGGTACCAAACAAGTGCCGAATTGCGTGTGCATGAGCCTGGTCTTCTGGAAGCCCTGCATCAATAGCATAACGTTTTATCATTCTATCAACTGCCCTGGTAGATAAGCGCCGCAACTCGCCTCGGTGCTCCCACACAGGAACGTGACGATTTCGCATATTCACAAACAAAACCTGGTCACCGTTCTCGAGTAAGCGGTCAATATTTGTCAGCTCCTGGTGACCGAGGTATGCCTGGACTAAAAGCATCGCTTCAAGTGGTACCGGCACAAGTCGTTCACGCTCCCCTTTCTCCATTGTCCTGATGGCCAGACGCTCAACTTCACCATACTGATACCAAATAAGCTGAGATTCATTTAACCCGCAGAGGCCAGCCACACGAAAACCGCAACCTATTAGCAGCGATAGCATCGCACTATCTCTGATTCCGGAAAGAGAATTAAGATCAGGCTGAAACAATAAAGACTCGGCACTCTTTAATCCCATAAATCTCGGTAATCGACGCCCTATTTTGGGATATACCAGGTCAGTCGATGGGTTTTTAGCAACCAACCGTCTCTTGGCAAGAAAAGAATAGAAGCCTCGAATAGCAGCAACAGCCACCTTTCTCGATGCAGCTGAGTAACCAGCCCTGTGTAACCAACCTCCGGAGAACTGTTCAAGAGTTTTAAGTTCCGCTTTGGCAAAGTCGCCTTCCAGAAACTTGCCTAACAACTGCAGAAGCCCCCGATATTTTTTAACTGTCCTGGCACTGCAGTTCTCATTCTCTTGCTTCCATGTAAGAAATTGATCAATCAGATCAGTTCGGTTGATAGTGTCTTTCATTTCTTGGGTAGGGGCAGAAAAATCCATGGACTTATGGGCTCGCTATGTGAGAACTAACGCAAGCTAGTATTCACAAGGGTTACAGCCATTTGGAGGGCTTTAAATAATCCATGGAAAAACCTATGGAGCACCAAAAAACACATGGAACAAAAAATGAACAATAAAAATCACTTATGGGGACCTATTTACGCGCATTTCTCTTTTCCTAGTTATCTATCTCTCTCTTTTTATTAAATAAAGAAAGAAAAGAAAGAAAGACAGCGCAAAAAGGATCAATTAACTGACATATGGAAAAATAAGCCGAATACATGGAAAAAAGTAACCAATACATGGAAGTAAATTTATTACAAAACCAGCCACAATCAGGCTTAGAGCAAAGCACCCCATATATTCACAGGTTTTGACTAAGTATGCGTGCCATCAGAATTGACAGAGCAGACCCAAGCCGCCATCTTATTTTTCACGTCCAGAGCCCTATCTGCGCGCCCATATTCTCTAAGGGGGTGCGGGGGACAGGACAATTAGGAAGTCGAAGCGCCTTTTTATGATGGGCGTTCTTTATATGGGGTAAGAGAACATGCGTTATTGTATCGATACCTTAAAGAACGCCCTCTTAATGGTTTTTCAACGAGGTAAGAATACGCATACCAACCAAAGGAGAATTGTTATGCGTATTGCTATTGTAATTGGCCACTCAGTCCTATCTCAGGGGGCTAAGAATGAACAAATGGGGCTTACTGAATACAAATTTAACGAACAGATTGCTCAAGATGTTGCCAGGGAGTTAGTAAAAGAAGGGTTTACTCCGTTCATCATCTACCGCCAAAAATATACAGACCTACCTAATGACATTAACAGTACAAATCCCGACTTAATCCTTTCGCTACACTGTAATGCTTTCGATACGAAAGCTTCAGGTACGACAATGATTTACTGCGGTGGAAGTAGAAAAGGCGAAATCTTTGCTGAGTGCCTACAACAAAATGTTGTGGCCGCTTTGGGTTTTAAAAATCGAGGTATCGAAGGAAGAACATCTGGACGAGGCATGTCTCTACTTAAAAACACAAAAGCTCCTGTAGTTATTGCAGAACCATTCTTTATTGATAATTACAATGAACTGATAGCTCTACTAGAAAAGGAAGATGATAACGTCCTATCTAAAGCTTATGTGTCTGCGATTGTGGAAGCAAAAAAACGGTTTGAAAACCACCTTCTAACTCATTGATTTAAATGTATGTACTTGCACTAAAATGTACTGTCCACCATAGCAGAAAAACAAGCATTAATATTATAAATCAACAAGTTAACAAATAAGGTAAACCGTCATGGGGTGTCGGGGGTCGGAGGTTCAAATCCTCTCAGTCCGACCATACACCTAGAGCCCGTAATTCAAAGAATTACGGGCTTTTTATTTTCCCCATCGACTACACGAAAACTCAGCTTCATCTCTACCTTGATATTTTTTACCTTATTTTTCCAATAACCATTCAACTAACTGTTAACATTCAAATGGTTAAAAGCACTAACCGCAAAATATTTTGATAAAAATGTTCATTATTAGAGCAAACAGTATAATCTGGGCTTTACAAGCTTTTGAGACCCCTATATTATGCGTCTCAACAACGGAGAGATGGCTGAGTGGTTGAAAGCACCGGTCTTGAAAACCGGCATACGTTAATAGCGTATCTAGGGTTCAAATCCCTATCTCTCCGCCACTTTCTAGAAAAAAGCCTCTGATTTCAGGGGCTTTTTTTGTTTCAGAACTGCAATAGCTGGCAATAAAAAAAGGAGATACCCTCGCACCTCCTTACCTCTGTTTTACTTTGTTTGATCTAAACCTGATTGGCTACACCAAAGAAATGTTCTTTTTCGCGATATCATATTGATTCACTAAATTTAAGTCCGCTAACTCTTTTTCAGAAGACAGTTTTACGACCACTTCATAGCAAGCTTTGATTTTGTCATAAATCTTATATTTACCATCATACGCCACCTGGTAATAGGCAATAAACCGAATAATCGCCATGCACAGCTTTTTAGAGTTTGGTGACAACTCATGCAAGCGCAGATACAAATCAATATGCTTGGTAATAACCGAGGGCTCGGTGACTGTTACTACACCTGACAGTTCCTGTCGAATCGTGTCTATCTCACTTTGTACACCTTGCATTCTGGACTCAAAATTCAGCAACATATGGGTTTGACTGCGCAAAATGCTTGGATGTTGGTCTTTATCAATTGAAGTTCGACACTGTGGCAAAATTTGCTTAACTTCATTCAAAAATGAATACTGTTCGAGCAAGTATCCGAGATGATAAAGGTCATAGAAATGCATACACTTGATGCTCTGCAAAACCGGCTTCAGTTCATTGATCGCTTTTTTTAGATCGCCGCGAATAAATGCAATGTGCGACATTATCAGCTTATGCGCATACTCCAGGCTCGGTCGTTTTCTCACTTCATCAATTAAAGGGTTAAGAGTATTGATCAAACGTTCAAATACGTTCTTATTTGGAATGTTCGTCGCTTTGTACAAATGACACCTGACCAAGTTTAACTGCGTATATACGCCCCCTCGATAAGTGTTACGGTTCTTTTCGTAATAACGAGTCATATACGTTACAGCATCGTCGTATGCCTGATTGGCCAGTGAAAGATTAGCGATAACCAGTTCACGCTCAGCGCCTGCATCCAACAACATAGCAGACTGCTTCAGGTGGCTAATTGCCAACGGTAGATCATGATTGAGAACCGCAATATTCGACATTTCATCGTGATAATAAGGGTTATCCCCTTTGCTCTTAACCGTTTCCAGGATTTCTTTCGCTTTATCAACTTCTTCCGTTTCAATAAAGGTATTAGCCAGAGCGGTTTTGATCCAGTCGAAGTTGTCCTCGCTGAGCATATCTTCATACTCAGTTTTGGCAAGCGAATACTCTTTACACCGAACAAGCGCATTCGCCTTAAACTTTCTAATCAACTTTGTATATTCAGGGCTGGTTTTTGCGCACTGTTTACAGGCTTCAATCACCCCAAAATAATCGTGTTTGTTCAAATTCTCGTAGATTGGGAGCAGTGCTGCTTTACGCTTCAACGAATTACTTAAACGATCAATAAAAAACTGGTTTTTAAATGGCTTCAACAAGTAATCATCCGGCTCTGCATCAATGATCGAGCGTACAACTCGCAAATCATTTTCCCCGGTTAGAAACATAAATGTGGTTTTCGGCGGCAGAAGTTTAAGGTGATTAAGTTCTTCCAGTAACTGGAAACCATTCAACTGTTGTTGAAAGTTATAATCACAGATGATGAGGTCAAAACGGTTCTGTCTGCACTTCTGGAGCACTTCAAATGGCTTGTAAACAGTGTGTACTTGTTCACAACCAAGCTTTCTAAGCACGGCTGCAATCGAACCTGTTACAAGTCTGGAATCATCAGCAACAAGTACAGTGTAATTTTTGAAGTTAATAGACATAAGAACGGAACCCTCCTCGGCCCCGTATCTTATCAGAGCTACCGCTTACGTAAGGGAAGTTCGGGCAAAACAGGAAAAGCCTTACAACAAATAAACACATTCTCCACAGTTGTTAATAAATCATCGAATAGTAACGGAAAATAATGGATAAGCCCGAAAACGAGATGATGGGAAATGGGAACAAGATATATATTTAATCACCCATATTGTCGCTTTCACGCCATCTTTCAGCTTGGCACATTATGTTCGCCATTTAGCTATCAGCAGTAGTTAGCGAAGAACAGAGTTGGTACACTCACAACCAGCTAAAAAAGGAGAATTTAAGTGCTCAACCATGTAACAGCTTATGCTGGTGACCCAATTCTGTCTCTTATGGAACAGTTTATTGCCGATGAAAGAAATGAAAAAGTAAACCTAAGTATTGGTCTTTATTACGATCAACAGGGAAAAATCCCGACTTTAGATTCAGTGGCAAAGTCTCAGCAACAACTGGCTGACTCTGAAAAACAGCCATGTATTTACCTGCCAATGGAAGGTCTGCAAAACTACCGCACAGCCGTTCAGGATCTAGTGTTCGGTGAAAATCACCCGGCATTAGAAGACAAAAGAGTTGCCACTATTCAGTCTCTGGGTGGTTCAGGGGCTCTGATGGTTGGTGCTGACTTTCTACATCATTACTTCCCCCAATCAAAGGTTTGGGTAAGTAACCCAACATGGGAAAACCACAACGCAATATTTACCGGTGCCGGATTTGAAGTAAACACTTACCCATACTTTAATTCGCAAACCAAAATGTTGGACTTTGACGGTATGATTTCCACCCTAAAGACACTGCCGGAGTACAGCATTGTGTTGCTACACCCATGCTGTCATAACCCAACAGGAGTTGATTTAACCAACGAGCAGTGGGATCAAGTCATCACGCAAGTCAGACAAAACAAATTAATCCCATTCTTTGATATGGCCTATCAGGGCTACGGCGAAGGCATTGATGAAGATGCTTATGTTATCCGCAAAATCTCACTGGAAAAAGACGTGGTCAGCTTTGTCAGCAATTCCTTTTCCAAAACCTTTTCACTGTATGGTGAACGTGTTGGTGGCCTGTCGGTAGTTTGTGGTAATCAGGAAGAAGCATCCCGCGTTCTGGGGCAGCTAAAAGCGACTGTTCGCCGTAATTACTCGAGCCCGGCAAAACACGGAGCCATAGTGGTATCCAACGTACTCAATACCGTTGAGCTCAAGACACTCTGGTTTGCCGAAGTGGAAGATATGCGCAGCCGAATTTTGACAATGCGCAAAACACTACACGAACAGTTGAAAAATTTACGTCCAGACAAAGATTTCAGCTTCCTGATAAAACAAAAAGGTATGTTTAGCTACACCGGTTTTAGTCAGGAAACAGTGGAAAAGCTACGTAATGATCACGGTATTTATTTAATTAACAGTGGCCGCATGTGTCTAGCTGGATTAAATGAGCACAACGTCGATCGGGTCGCCCGAGCGTTTGCTGCAATCTAAATCAATCCATTAAAATGGCTTAAGGTGAGTTCAGCACTCACCTTTTTTTGATCCTATTTAAGACTCGCCAAAGCCGCTTTCAACAGTTGCATATGAATAGGAACTAATGTCTGATGATCACTGCGATAGCCCCCACCAACCACACACGCCATGGGGATGCGTTTATCTTGCATTAACTGCATCATAAAACAATCACGCTGATAAATGGCTTGAGTGGAGACATTGAGATACCCCAGCTCATCTTCATGGTGAATATCAATTCCCGCATCGTAAATCACCAAGTCGGGTTGATACAGATTTACAGCCATTGCAACGACAGAGGTAAAATGGTCCAGAAACTCCTCATCCCCCGCTTCTCTTGGCAGTGCCACATCTAAACTGGATTGAGGTTTTCGCGCCGGAAAGTTTTTATCACAGTGAAAAGAAAGAGTAATAATATCATCACGTTCAGAGCAAAGTGTTGCGGTACCGTCACCATGATGAACGTCACTATCAACAATGAGTATTTTATCTATATCGTGATGTTTGATGACATGCTGAGCCGCCAACACCAAATCATTAAATAGACAAAAGCCACTACCAAAGTCATGATGCGCATGGTGATATCCACCACTTAAATGCAAGGCAACGCCATGCTTCAAAGCCAGTTCAGCGGTTAAACATGTACCACCGGCTGAAGTTAAAGTTCTCTCAATCAAGGCTTCACTCCAGGGGAAGCCAATACGACGCATTTTTGCTGCGGGCAATAACCCTGAAACGAGCTGATCAACATACTGGTCATCATGCACCTGTTTAACCATTTCGCTACTCAGGGCCTGCGGCTCAAAAAATTCAAAAGCCAGTTGCCAGCTTTCATCCTGTTGCTGCTGGTCTCTTACAGCATCATAAAGCAATCGATACTTATTGATTGGATATCGGTGCCCTGGCGGCAAGTTGAGCTGAGAATAAATAGAGTGGTAAATCAGTGGAATCATAATATTTGGTCACTCGCTTAGAATGAAAACTATGTTCACATTCTGTCGTCGACTATGGTTTTTTAACGGGCTTTATTTAGCCCGCGGTTTTCCTTTGGCAAAACTGCGCTTTTTACGTTTAAATGCTGGTCTCTCGACTGGCGGTAAAGAACGTAAAGATTCAGGCACCGGGCCTGTTTTTACTTCAGTCATCAAACCATTAATACGCTGTTGCAAAGCTTGCATAAAAGGCTGATAAGCCTGACCGCGTTCCGCCATCTCCTGAAGCTGATGTTCCCAGTTTGCTGTCATATCAGGATACGTAGAGTCGCTCGGTAAAGCGTGGATTAGTCCTCTCCCGGCAGGCGTACTTCGGATAACTTTGCCTTCACGTTTTAACAGTTGACGCTTGAATAAGATATCCAGAATACCAGCGCGGGTTGCTTCTGTGCCTAAACCGTCGGTTTCACGCAGTATTTTTTTTAACTCTTTATCTTCAACAAAACGAGCAATTCCAGTCATGGCCTGCAATAATGTGGCTTCTGTGAAATGCCTTGGCGGCTCTGTTTTACGATCTTTTATTTCGCCTTCACGACATGTTAGTTCACTGCCAATCGGTAGTGGCGGTACTTTATCTACGCCATCTTCCTGCTCTTCGGCCTTGCCGGTTAATTGCTTCCAGCCGGCTGAGACTAACTGACGACCTTTTGCAATAAAGCAACCACCCGCAATATCAAACACCAATTTGGCTTCAGCATAAATTGCATGGGGGTAAAACTGCATCAGATACTGGCGGGCAATAAGCTGATAAATTTTCATTTCGTAGCCCGAAAGCGCATTAACCACGGCCTTTTTTGGCGTCGGAATAATAGCATGGTGCGCATCCACCTTAGCATCATTCCAGGCCTTTGATTTTAAAGACAGGTTGGCACCAGAAACCGCCGAAGCCAACTCTCTGGCATTGTTCGCTATCGCCTCTGTAACCGATTGAGCCTGTGCAAAATGTTCTTTAGGCAAATAACGACAATCAGAACGAGGATAGGTAATCAGTTTGTGTTTTTCATACAGTGTCTGACAAGAATCCAATACCTGCTGCGCACTCATACTATAGCGTTTCGCAGCGTCAATCTGTAATGCAGACAATGAATATGGCAATGGTGGCGACTGTTTAGTCTGGTTCTGCTCAGACTCCATCACTTTCGCTGGCTGACCGGCAATACGTTGTGCAACATTTTCCACCAGCTTGCGGTTAAGCACCCGACCTTCTTCATCCTGCCACGGTTTACACGCTTCACTGGGTTTCCACCGGGCTCGAATATCGAACGTAATCTCATCATGCTGATAGGGAATCAACGCATGCAAAGTAAAATAATCCCGCGGAACAAAGTTCTCTATTTCTTCATCACGACGAACAACCAACCCCAGAACCGGCGTCTGGACACGTCCAACCGAAAGCACGCCCTGATAACCGGCCTTTTTCCCTAGTAACGTATATGCGCGTGACATATTCATTCCATACAGCCAGTCAGCTCTGGAGCGCGCCAGAGCTGAAACCGACAGTGGGATAAATTCTCGGTTACTGCGCATGCTGGACAAAGCACGTTTTACCGCAGGCAAGTTCAGGTCACTAATCAATAGACGCTGAATCGCAGCCTTTTTACTTTTGGCAACTTTACAGTACTCAATAACTTCATCCACCAGCAGTTGCCCTTCACGATCAGGGTCTCCGGCGTGGATGATTTCATTATGTTCTTTAATCAGCTTACGAACTACTGTCAGTTGTTTACTCGCTGACTTGCGAGGTCTTAATTGCCATTTTTCCGGTACGATAGGCAGGTCAGAAAGATTCCATTTTTTATAGCGTTCATCATAAGCATCTGGCTCTACCTGCTCCAGAAGGTGCCCGATACACCAGGTTACGACATCACCGTTTGCACAACGAATAAAGCCCTGATCTTTCTTATGTGGCTTAGGCAAAGCATCTGCAATAGCTCGGCCAAGACTCGGCTTCTCAGCGATGAATAATCGGCTCATGATAAAATACGAATGGTAGAAAAAACTAAGGCCACATTATCGAATGTGGCCTTAAGAAATCAAGAAAAACTGTATAAAATTACAGTATCCTCTTCAAAATATGAAAAGGATGCTTGTTCAAAGAGTCGTTGTTACTCTTCGCTGCTTGCAGAACGAGCTGCAGCATCTTTAACTAATGGTTGAAGCTCACCCTTTTGGAACATTTCCAAAATAATGTCACAACCACCGATAAGTTCACCTTCAATCCATAACTGCGGGAATGTTGGCCATTGAGCGTATACTGGCAATTCAGCGCGGATATCCGGGTTTTGCAGAATATCTACGTAAGCGAATTTTTCACCACAAGCCATAAGAGCTTGTGCAGCTTGAGAAGAGAAACCACAGCTTGGTAGCTTAGGTGAACCTTTCATGTAAAGAAGGATCGAGTTTTCTTCAATTTGCTGTTTGATTTTATCGATGGTTTCCATTGCTTCCTCATAATGGGTTTCGTATTTCATAGCTCACATTCTAAATCATTGGATGAGAATAAAAAGCACATTATAATTATGGTCTTTATTTCCTAACTCCACCAACTTTTCGTTCATAGTTCGCTCTTTATCAATACAGTCAAACGCATTCCCAATATGAATTTAATTTTATAAATCCACAGTTTTATCGTCTTCGGGGTTTTAATAAAGTAAAAAGTTGCTAAAATATTAATTAGTCAGTCGTATCGACTAAAACATAAAAAACTACATTGGAAGCAATCAAGAGAGTTCACTCTCTTTCACCTATATGGAGAATCGAGCAATGGCATTTGAACTACCAGCTCTTCCTTACGCAAAAGACGCATTGGAACCGCATATCTCAGCAGAAACTCTGGAGTACCACTACGGTAAGCACCACAACACTTACGTTGTTAAGCTAAACGGCTTGGTACCAGGCACTGAGTTCGAAGGTAAAACTCTGGAAGATATCATCAAAACTTCTACTGGCGGTATCTTCAACAACGCTGCTCAGGTATGGAACCACACTTTCTACTGGAACTGTCTAGCGCCTAACGCAGGTGGCGAACCAACAGGTGCAGTTGCAGATGCGATCAACGCAGCATTCGGTTCTTTCGAAGAATTCAAATCTAAGTTTACTGATTCAGCAATCAATAACTTTGGTTCTTCTTGGACATGGCTTGTTAAGAAAGCTGACGGTTCTCTGGCAATCGTTAACACTTCTAACGCCGCTACACCAATCACAGAAGAAGGTGTTACACCACTTCTTACTGTTGACCTGTGGGAACATGCATACTACATCGATTACCGTAACCTTCGTCCAGACTACATGAACGGTTTCTGGGCACTGGTTAACTGGGACTTTGTTGCAGAGAACCTAGCGAAGTAATCTTCGTTTCCCTATGGGATAAACAATTTAGTCATTAATAGCAATCTGGATGAGTTAATGTTCAGATTGGTATCACTAAGCCTGCTAATTTGCAGGCTTTTTTTATATTCAAGACTAAAGGATTGGCTCTGTTCGCCGTTATAAAAGCATCAAACGGAGAACAAAATGCAAGTACACACTTTAGATAAAGCCGCAATCATCAATGAACTGAGCCTAGGCTCGGGAATAAGTCATGCCGTGCAACAAGGACGACGCGCTGATTTTAGCTTGATGCTGGCACTCTTCTCCAACGATGTACGCGACAATACACCTGTAGAAAAAGTCGAACAACCCGACACAACAGAAAATCATCTTCGTCAACGGTTTGAATTAAGCCAGCCTCAGGCTCTGCGTAATGATCAAAGTTCTTATGCAGTCTCGGCGCAGCAATCCGCACTTTTTCATCAGGGCGGACTGTCCAGCGCCAAACTCAGTCACTATTTAACACCTGAAGTTCTGAGTTACTTCCCGGAAGATACTCAGGATCTACCAGAAGATATTTATCTCAACCTCTCAGGGCATGAAAGACGTCACTTAGCAGAAAAGAACGCTGCGGAAAGCCTGCCTGCCGATATGTATAACCAGTTAATTGTGGCACTTCGTCACGATCAACTTCGGGCGCAAGTCTAACCGCTATAACGCCAAGGCCTTTAGCTTTCAAACCCCAACTCTTTCATAATATTCTCATTGCGTTTACTTTATAGTGTGAATCAGTGCCCAAAACGGCAAACAAAACGGTTATCCAAACCGGTTCTTTGAGTTCATTCACACTAAGTGCACTCACCTTCCCCCATGCTTACTGAGCAATTATTAATCAAAATTATAATCATAAAGCAGAAGGTAACGCACCATGGATATAAAAAGTGCGATCGTTTTAATTACGTCAGCAGGCTCATTACTCGGCAGTACTCTTGCGCTACATTTCGTTCAACAGGGTGCAAAAGTTATCCTGTGTGATAGCGATAAGGAAGGGCTTAACGAGTGCTTCCAGCGTTGTAAAGAAATCGGAGTGAATGTGGATTCATATTGTCTCCCTGACTATTCAACCAACAGTTTAAATCGCATGCTGGATGATATCGAACGCACCTACGACAACGCTCCGGACGTACTGATCAATAACTGGCCAACCGCCCCGATGCCATCTTTAGTTGATGAACAACCTACTGAGCTGTTCATTTCAAAATTAGCTATCATGGCGTCGTCACTGTTTTCTTTCAGTCAGGTTTGTACTGAACGAATGCGCCAACATCATATTAAAGGCGTGATTGTTAATATCGTATTCAATGGTGATTATCACAATGCTTCCGGAATTGACAACGCCACCTACATGGTTACCGGTTTTACTCAGAGCTGGGCCAAGGAGTTGATGCCATTCAACATCCGCGTTGGCGGTGTCGTGCCAATGTACACCGCAACTAGACGCAGAGAGCATTGGGCAGAAATTAAAGATGACCTCATTCGTAACACTGAATATATTGTTGCGAATGAGTATTTTAGTGGCCGGGTGATGTCAGCTTAGAGCAACGTCTAAGCTGATAAAGTCATTATATCAATCAAAGTATACGGCAAAGGTTGAGATTAAAACCCCTCTTCCATATACGCATCCAGATAATCTTCTTCACTTTCGTCTACTTCCGTTTCCGTTGTGACTTCAGCGGTATAATCTCTGTGTTGCAAATAAGCGGCACGGGTGAACGAGTATGAATCAGGAGAGTTTTCCAGTAACGCTTCCTGCTGAACTAACGCGGCTCTGGTTTCCATGCCTTCAAACGCCCATTTGCCGATACTGGCCCAAATATTAAGATAAGAAAGGGGCGCGTATAGCGTATCTACAAAGTCACCCGCTTCACGAACCACCACGGGTCCGTAACCAGGCACCATCACGTAAGGACCTTTACCAACACCATGATGACCAATTGCATCACCAAAGGTTTTTTCGTCATGCTTAGTAATTCCGGCTTCCGACGCCACATCGATGAGGCCAAGCAAACCAAACGTCGAGTTAATCCAGAAACGATTAAAGTGATCCAAAGCTTTGCCGCCATTTCCCATAAAAAGGTTATTTAGCATACTTGCCGGTTCATCTAAGTTAGACAAGAAGTTAGCTAAACCATGTCGTATCGGTGACGGCGTATACTCGACATAGGCAAGCGACACGGGACGAACCAGATAAGGGTCTACATAATCGTAATTAAAAGACCACATGGTACGGTTAAAGCCTTCAAAAGGGTCATTAGTATTTGTATCTGACGTGCTTTCACCTTCAGGGACTGAACTACACCCTGTTAAGATGATCATTAAGCTCAGCGAAACTATCCTAGAAAATCGGCTGATCATTGTTTATTCCATTCTGATAGACAACCTGAAATAGTATTTTTTTATACCAATCACAGTTGGTAAATGTTCAAAAAGAGCGCTGAAACAATGCGTTAAAACAAGGCTAAAATTTCGATAAGTAGTGATTCTACAATCAAAAAATTGACGTTGTTATCAATCATTTTGGCAAACTAAAATAAACAATTATCGACCACAATTGGTATTATTTTCTTCAGATTGAAAGAAGGCCAATGAAACCATTGGCCTTTGATTTATATTTATTAGATTACAGTATTAAAACTGCTGATTAATTTCAACATTTACTGAACTGCCGATCTCAACGGGCTGACTTTCTCCGTGCCAATCCCCATCCCGGGTAGCAACATTTCCGTCGGTATCAATTCTGGCCCGCACCATTACCGCATCCAAATCAGATAGTTTGCGCCCCTGCATCATACTGTTGCTGTCATCCAACACGACGTGTAGCGGGAACTGACCTAACGGATAACGTGCCGCAGCTATCGGCATTGGCGCACCATCAGCCGAATGAACGGAGACGATAACCACGCCCTGCTCAGGAACTATGACATCGTTTGATAGTGAAATAGTCACGGAAATCGATTTTTCGTCAGCCTCACCTGCGCCCATTCTTTGCTTGGCACTGGCTATACTACGTGACAACATTTCATAGCGACCGTCATCTGGCCCCAGAATTTGCTGCATTGATTGCCAATGCTTAATGGCCGTAGGGAAATCCTGACGCTCAAAGGCATCAAAAGCAAGCAGCGAATAAACACGTAAATCAACGTAGTCGTCTTTAAGCAGCTTTTCTAATACCGAACGAGCTTTTTGTTGGTCCATCTGATCATTGGACAGCATCAACGCCTGCGCATACCCCAGCTTAATATCACCATCCTGAGGCTCGAGCGTATAGGCTTTTTTCATCGCGCCAATGGCTGTATTCAGATCCCTGTTGGCCAGACCGATACGGCCAAGTAGCAACCAGCCAGTGGAATCATTAGGTTCGTAGTGTAACCGTGTGCGTAATGCCAGCGTTAAATCCTGCATTTCCTCGTCAGTTAGCTGTACGCCTTCCGGGTTCATTAACTTTTTAGATAACTCCGGCAGATTCTGACTGACTTGCTGCCACTGTTCGACACTTTTATAACTGCCAACTGACGCATATAAACCATAGCTCAGAGCCACCACCAACAGCACCGAAGGAATCAATACAGCAAACACAGAAACTTTGTCTTGCGAGGCATCGGATTTGTCTGTGGGGATATCGTCCAACAACGACTGCTTTAAGTCAGAGACTAACTCTTGCTGATCTTGAACCAGCCCTTCATCAGATTCGACTTCCAGCTCCGCCAGCCGGTTTTTGTAGAGAGCCTTGTTAAGCTCATCACGCAACACTTCATCATTATTTGCTTTTGGTCTTAATAGAGGGATAGCGATAAATACGCCAGCCAGAGCGACAAGAATTAATGTCGAGATCCAAAATAACGTCATTACTGCTTATCTCCGTCTTTATCTTCTTCCAGCAAAGCTTTTAATCGCTGCTCTTTGTTTTCATCCCAGTCATGATCGACCGCTTCAGCTTTTCTGCGCTTAGTGCGAACCACAATGACAATAAAGCCAATGAGTAATACAGAAAGCGGAGCAACCCATAATATGGCGGTGCTGACTGTCAGAGGCGGATTATAAGTAACGAAGTTCCCGTAGCGGGCAATCATATAATCAATAATTTCATCTTTGGATTTCCCCTCTTGCGTCATCTCATATACTTTTTGACGCAAATCTTGCGCTAACGCAGCATTGGAGTCGGCAATAGAGTTGTTCTGACACTTAGGACAACGCAGTGTGTTACTTAATTCGTGAAACTGCTGCTCTTGCTCTGGTGTTTCAAAATCATACACATCAATCGCTGCATAGGCAGTAAAGGTGATCAATACCGAGGTAACGAAAGCAACTAACTGTTTTCTCATTGTTTCGCCTCCTGCAATAGTTGTTGATAAAGTGGCTGTAATGTCTCATTCCAGTTGTTTACATTGACGTCACCCACATGGCGGTAGCGAATCTGACCGCTGGCATCAATAACGAAGGTCTCGGGAGCACCATACACACCGAGATCAAGCCCCAGCATACCGTCACCATCAAATAAACTAATGAGATACGGATTACCAAGCTGGTTCAGCCACTGAACCGCTTTAGTTCGATCATCTTTATAGTTGAGACCAATAATTTTGACGCCTTGTTCTGCAAGCTCATTCAAGTATTGATGCTCTGCATAACAGGTCGGACACCAGGTAGCCCAAACATTAAGCAGTAAAGGTTCGCCACGGAAAATACTCTGATCGTAAAGCTTACCGGGTTCCGCTAAGTCTTCGAGGCGAAATTCCGGAACCGCTTTACCAATTAAGACCGACTCCAGTTTCGTTGGGTCATCACCATCCGCATTCCTTGCAAGCTGCGTGATAAACACCACAACCAAAGCCAAAAATAGAATGAGAGGGATAAACAGAATCTTCTTGTTCATTTAAGCCTCCGCTGCCGATGATTTTCTGAATCGATAACGCTTATCGCTGATTGCAATTAGACCAGCAATCGCCATCAACAATCCGCCAGCCCATATCCAACGTACAAACGGTTTGTAATACAAACGTACAGCCCATGCGTCAGTACCTTCGAGACGTTCCCCCATTGCGATATATAAATCGCGGGTGATTCCTCGGTCAATCGCCGCTTCCGTCATCATTGACTTGGCCGTATTATAAAAGCGCTTTTCGGCATGCAGTGTGTTGACGTATTTGCCGTTTTTGGTAATTTCAAAGTCAGCGACATAACCGTCATAGTTTGGCCCGTCGCGATCAAATAAGCCTTTGAAATAAAAGTCATATTCATTCAACTGAAAGTGCTCTCCAGGTGACAATCGCACATCCCGTTCAATGCTATAGTTTTGCACCATCGCAATACCGATAATCGTCACAGCTAACCCAATATGTCCCATCACCATAGACCAGTGACTGCGCTGTACTTTCTTAACGCCAACCATGAAACGGTGGCGGTGTGTCGAACGCTGATAGATTTCGTAACCATGCAGCAGAATAATCCACCATGCCATTACCCAACCGGTGTAGGCCATTCCGGCAAATGAATCTGCGGTAACAAACAGACAAACGGCGGCCAGAAGAAGAGAGACAATGGCGGATATCAGCATAGGCTTCACCAGTTCAGATAGCTTGTCCCGTTTCCAGCGTATAAGCGGACCAATACCTAATAAAAAGGCAAATGGCACCATCAGCCAGCTAAACAGGCTATTGAAGAAAGGTGCGCCAATAGAGACAGAACCAAGTCCTATCTGTTTATGAACTAACGGCAACAAGGTACCGATCAGCACCACAACCAGAGCGGTAATTAGCAACACATTGTTGGAGAGTAACGCATTCTCGCGTGATACCAGTTCGTAGTTTCCTCTGGCACGAACTGATGCTCCTTTAATAGCAAACAGCAGTAACGAGCCACCAATAACAAACACCAGGAAGCCAAGAATAAACATCCCGCGAGCCGGATCAGAAGCAAACGCGTGTACGGATACCAGAATGCCAGAACGAACTAAAAAGGTTCCCAATAAGCTGAGTGAAAAAGCAGAAATCGCCAGCAATACGGTCCATGCTTTAAACGTACCACGCTTTTCGGTGACCGCCAGTGAGTGCATCAGAGCAGTACCCGCCAGCCAGGGCATAAATGAGGCATTTTCTACCGGATCCCAGAACCACCAGCCACCCCAGCCTAGTTCGTAATAAGCCCACCATGAACCCAGTACAATACCAAGGGTTAAGAATAACCATGCCGCAGTCGTCCACGGGCGAGACCATCGTGCCCAAGCATTATCAAGACGCCCCGTCATGAGCGATGCAATCGCAAAAGAAAAGGCAACTGAAAATCCGACATAACCCATGTAAAGCATTGGTGGGTGGATAATAAGGCCCGGATCCTGAAGAAGAGGATTCAGGTCTCGCCCATCAATTGGAAACACCGGTAGAGTGCGCAGGAATGGGTTTGACGTAATAATAATAAACAGCAGGAAGCCCACCGTAATCATCCCCATGACCGCCAGGACTCGTGCGACGGATTCTTGTGGCATGCCGCGGCTGAATTTAGCAACAGCGACAGTCCATGCAGCCTGAATCAACACCCATAACAACAAAGATCCTTCATGTGCTCCCCATACCGCGGTTAAACGATAATACCAGGGAAGTAGACTGTTAGAGTTCGTTGCTACGTACTTAACGGTGAAATCATTGGAGTAAAATGCCCAGAGCAAAATCCCAAATGAAAGCAACAAAAACGAGAACATGCCCCACGCCAGAGGGCGAGCGGAATTCATTAATAAGTGACTGTTTTTCGCAGCTCCGACTAGCGGCAGTAGGCTAAGCAATATCGCTAAGCCTAAAGAGATGATCAGGGCGAAATGACCGATTTCCGCAATCATTGACCACTTCCTTGTTTTTGTTCGTTAGTGTATTGCATTGGAGAGTGACTTTTATTCATGGCCTCCGCGACTTCAGGCGGCATGTACTCTTCATCGTGTTTTGCTAAAACTTCAAACGCTTCAACGGTGGTAGCATCTTTAAGTACACCTTGAGCGACAATACCCTGCCCCTCACGGAACAAGTCCGGCAAAATGCCATCATAAGTGATAGTCACTGCTGGGCCTGTGTCTCTCAATAAAAAGCTAACCTGAAGTGAATCAGGGTCACGTTTTACCGATCCCATCTCCACCATACCTCCGATACGCAAGCGCTGCCCAACCTCGGGCTTTTTCCCATTTTTACCGTTTACCAACTCTGTCGGGGTGTAAAACAGATCCATATTTTGACTTAACGCATACAGGATCAACCCCGTTGTGATTCCTAAGCCAATAAGAATTGCGAGGACAATGCCGAGCCTCTTTTTACGTCTTGGGTTCATAGCGTGTTCTCCATATGTTTGGCAGCTTCAATACGTTCTTGACGTTTAATTTTATTTCTTACTTCTTTCATTAAAGCTTTACTACGACTGGTACTTGCATACCACAAAAGCGCCATCGATAAGTAGGTGATACCAAAACCACCCCATACATAGCTGGCATAACCACCCATCGCCAAAAAATCCGACCAAGTATCAAAATGCATGATTACTCTCCTTTATTTGCCTGAGCCAATTGAATCACCCAGGGGCGATGGCTTTCTTTGCTGATAATTTCATTTCGCAAACGCGTCATTGTCAGCGCCGCAAAGAAAAAAGCAAAACCGAAAATATTCAGTAGCAATGGCCACAACATATCTGACGAGATTGACGGCTTATCAAACTTAGTGATTGTTGCGCCTTGATGCAGTGTATTCCACCACTCTACTGAGAAATGAATAATAGGAAGATTGATCACACCGACAATGGCCAGAATACCAGCTGCTTTCGAAGCCGTTTTTTGATCATCAAAGGCGTGATACAGAGCGATAACACCCAGATAAAGAAAGAGGAGAATTAATTCAGAGGTCAGTCGTGCGTCCCATACCCACCAGGCCCCCCACATAGGTTTCCCCCATACCGCACCAGTCATAAGTGCAATAAAGGTATACACAGCACCAATCGGCGCCATAGCAAGCGCAGCCATACTAGAGAGTTTCACCTGCCAGACAATACCGATAAAAGCGGCAATAGCCATCGACATGTAAACCCCCATAGACCAGATTGCAGAAGGAACATGAATATAGATCAGCCTGAAACTGTCCCCCTGTTGATAATCAGAAGGCGCAAAAGCTAACCCCCAAACAGTACCGACCGCTAAACAGGCAAATGCTAATACCGCGAACCAGGGGAAAAACTTTCCACACAGTTGATACGCAGACTCTGGCTTAGCGTAGGGATGGAGCCATTTCCACATTTTTATCCTCACTTATCGCTTCGATGACTTAACTCATTGATGTTAAGTTTCTTATTAATATTCCGGGCTAATAGAACTAATTGACACTGACGCGTAATGCAGCACTTATCGCAAACGGGGTCAGTGTCATTGCTCCGACAAACATTGCTGCAAGTATGGCGAGTTGACCGTTGTAAGCCATATCTAATGCTGCAGCATCAATTGCCGAAGTAGCAAAAATTAAAATTGGTATATATAGCGGTAAAACTAGCAGGCTAAGCAGTACTCCGCCTTTTTGCAGCCCTACCGTAAGTGCAACGCCGATCGCACCAATAAAACTTAATGTTGGTGTGCCTAACAACAAAGTAGCCACAACCGCCAACCAGGTGTTCATATCCAACGAGAGCAGTATCGCAAGCAGTGGACTGATAAGAATCAGTGGCACGCCAGTTAACAGCCAGTGTGCAATCACTTTCGAAAGCGCCACGACCGGTAGCGGTATGGGCATAATCATCATTTGTTCAAGTGCACCATCCTGAAAGTCATCCCTAAACAATCGTTCAAGTGACAATAATGCTGCCAACAACGCCGCTACCCATACTATCCCCGGAGCAATACGTTCTAATAGTCCCGGCTCGGGGCCAATGCTCAGAGGAAACAAAGTGATAACAATAATAAAGAACCATAACGGGTTAAAGATGTCGGCCTGGCGCCTGAAAGCAATCAGGATCTCGCGCCTGATAATCATCGTCATAGTCGATAACATCAGGCATCTCCCAGTTTAATCTTACGCAGCTTATTGTTATCAGCGAACATGTCCTGATGCGTAGTCAATACCACAATCCCACCATTGTCTGCATGCTGTAAGAACAACGACTCCAATACTTTAACCCCCTGTTTATCAATAGCGGTTAGTGGTTCATCCAGTACCCACAGCTTCTGTTTGCTTAACCATAGCCGTGCTAACGCTACCCGGCGCTGTTGTCCCGCGGACAATTTTGCAACCGGAACATCTTCTCTACCCGCAAGGCCAACTTGTGTCAGAGCCTGATAGATTTCCTGCTTTGTAAGCGCTGATGAATGTACGGTCTGATAAAAATGCAGATTTTCATATGCTGTGAGTTCACGTTTGATACCCGTTTGATGGCCTAAAAAAAGCAACTCACTATGATAACTGTCACGGTCATCTTCAATATTGGTTTGATTCCAGAATATCTCACCGTCATCGCGGTCTGCCAAGCCTGTGACAATACGCAGTAAGGTTGTTTTACCCGTACCATTACGTCCTTCAATTTGGACCAATTCGCCAGATTGAATACTGAATGACAAACCTTCAAACAGAACCCTTTCATCACGAATAGCAGTAAGATTGCTAACTTCCAGCATGAGCTTCTTTATTAAAAATCGGGGCCACTATATTAACACACCACCGTTTAGACAAAATAGGCGAAGGGTCTTCGCAATCACGAAACTACGTAAGAATCTGTTACTTTTTGCCTTTATCTATTACCCATTACCACTTTGTGGTTATAGAAATCAGTTCATAGATAGCAAAAAAGGAAGCCTGCGCTTCCTTTCATTTTATCGAGATTGCTTTCTCACCGGAGGTCGATTTGCCGGTGGCCGTTTCTTTCCTTCCGGGTGGCTTGTCAGAGGCGGAATAGCCTCTTTACCTTGTAACTTTTTCTGCAATGACAGCATTAATTCAGCTTCAGCTTTTGGTAGCTCACACTCTTCGATCAGTTCGTCGATATCAGCACCAAGCTTAACCATTTTACTGGCGCGACTATAAAGCCGGGCATCGGTATCCGCATTTTCCAGCTCTTTTAACCGTTCATTAAGATGCTTAATGATGTCTTGCTGATCGCTTACAGTTTTCCCCAACCCGACAACAACTTGACGAACTTCCAGCAACTGTCGATTCATCTTCTGCTGCTCTTTATCAGCATGACGGGCCTGTTGTCGGAAATGATCCGCCTGCTTGACCATACTCCGGTGCAGCCTTAACCACACCAGAACGACCAGCATAACAACCAATGCCAGGCCTCCTGCAACAACAGGAGACATCAGAGAGGTCAACTCACTCATTATAGATGAGCCATTTCATCCCACTCTTCGTCAGAAAGCAGTTTGTTAAGGTCTACCAGAATCAGTAGCTTACCATCACGGTTACTAACCCCCTGGATGAACTTAGAGCTTTCATCAGTGCCGACACTAGGTGTGGTATCAATTTCAGAAGAACGCAGATAAACCACTTCAGCAACGCTATCAACCAGAATACCAATCACCTGGCGTTCTGATTCGATAACGATGATACGAGTATTATCGTTTGTTTCACCCTGCATTAGGCCAAAACGGGCACGTGTATCAATAACAGTTACAACGTTACCACGTAGATTAATAATGCCGATAACATAATCAGGTGCACCCGGAACCGGAGCAATTTCAGTATAACGAAGTACTTCCCGTACTTGCATTACATTGATACCGTATGTTTCTTCTTCAAGTTGGAACGTCACCCACTGAAGCACTTCGTCATTCGAGTGTTCTTTTCTAACTTCTACTTCGTTAGTTTGAGACATACCTTTTCCTCTCTAAGTCGTTGCCGACATAAAATATCCAGCTGTTATTATTATACCCATTCCCAAGTGGCTTGAGGTCAATTGGATATATATCAATTATCTAACGCTTTAACATCAAGCCCTGCATTAAGCATAGCTATCAATGCTTCAACATGGATCAAAGCGCACATTTTTTCTTTTACCATTCCAGCTAGCCACGGTCGTTTGCCAACCTGCTCTCGCCAGCGAATTTTTTCCGTATCTAGCGTTTCCGTACCAAGCAACTGAGAACACGCTAGGCCCCACATGCTCTCACCCAGCATTACTATATACTGATACGCTTCTTTGTAGCTATCATCACGTAGCTTGTCGGCCATCACCCATTTTGCCGTATCAACGACATCAAGTTGAGAGTCCCGACTGGTCTGTAAACCTAAGTACCACGCTGGGCGACCTATTAAATGATTTAATTCTTCTTTGCGATGAATACCACCGAGCTCATCCAGCGGAACGGCAAAAGTGACACCGTTTACGTCAAAGTACAATACCTGAAAACTCTCGTTTCTAATCGGCGTTTCCCAGTTCCCCAACCGGGATGCACCAGACTGAGTCTCAACAGTGACTTCCGGTTCTGCGGCAATACTATCCTCAACAACCGTCGTGTCTTCAACGACAACTTCAGGTTCAGCAACTTGAACCTGAGGTTCTGTAACCTCTACTTCGACCTCTGCCGTATCAACTTGAGTTTCAGTTGCGATTTCTGCGACATCAGTTTCAATATCCCAATCCTGAATCTCTTCAACAGCCGTTGGTGCCTGGATATCAACCGTGTTCTGCTCCATCACTTGTTCTAAGTCAAGCTCAGCAACAGGATTGCTTGCTTCCATCTGACTTAACAAACGCTGAACATCTTCCAAATTTGGCAGTTCTAACTCAGGTAAGGTCTCGAGCCTATCGTCAAAATAGCTTTTTTCAGCAACTGACTGAACCATAGGTTCAAGTTCAGGAGTGTGTATTTCCTGCTCTACCAACTCTTCTTCTTCAAGAAGCGCGGTAAAGTAATCGTCTAACGCTTGTTCACTGGATAACGAATGACTACGACTCATTGATGGCGAGCCTCTCTAAGTACAATAACAGTTGCTTATAAGCAAAAACGCCACGACTCCCTTCGGCAAAATGAGACGCAGGCAAACGCTTTAAACTTGCATCGCGAAATTTTGTGTCAATAGGGACGGCAGAAGACCAAACTTTATCCGGATAATCTTTCTTCAATTGTGTCAAGGTCTGCAATGATGCACGAGTTCGCTTGTCATACATCGTCGGCACAATCGTCACTTTAAACTCGCGGCTACGGGATTTTTGCATGATGGCCAGAGTACGAATCATTCGCTCCAAACCTTTCATTGCCAAAAATTCGGTTTGAACCGGAATAAGAATACGATCACTGGCCGCCAGAGCGTTAACCATCATAACGCCAAGTATCGGTGGACAATCTATCAATACATAATCATAACGCTGACGTAGAGCCATCAGCGCACGCTTCAATATAAGCCCCATGCCACTGCGGTTGCCCATCACTCGATCTAACGTGGCCAGCGACATATGAGCAGGGATCAGGTCAATACCTTCTACGTCTGTATTCAGAATCAAAGGTGCAACGCTGTCCTGAGTGAATTCTTTTAACTGAAAAAGATCAAACAGGCTCGAGGCCACGCCATCAGAATCGTAGCCTAAATATGTGGTTAATGATGCATGGGGATCGGTATCCACCAGCAATACACGCTTTCCTTGTTTACTCAGCAAACCAGCCAGCGTTATTGTTGTCGTGGTTTTACCTACGCCACCTTTTTGGTTTGCAACGCTCCAAACAATCATTAAATTTCCTTATGCAAGACCGACTTCGACAAGCATACGCTCTGCTATACGATCTAAAGGCAGATCTTCCGAAGAGATACCCGCTCTTGCTACAGCCTGTGGCATACCATAAACCACACAGCTTTCTTCATCCTGAGCCCAGATTGTTGAGCCCGCAGATTTCAGCATGCGAGAACCTTCTCTCCCATCTGCCCCCATCCCCGTTAATATCATCGACAATACTTTGTCGTTATATACCTTGGCAGCTGAACCAAATGTTACATCGACACAAGGTTTGTAATTCATACGCTCGCCACCATCAAGGATGCGCAGCTTCGCAGCGCCTGAACGCCCTTCTATCATCATCTGTTTACCACCCGGCGCCAAATAAGCGACTCCGGGACGCAACACATCGCCATCTTCTGCTTCTTTTACCTGTATTTTGCACAATGTATTCAGCCGACTTGCGAATGCTGCAGTAAATGTTGCAGGCATATGCTGAACCAGAACAATAGGATGAGGGTAATTAACCGGCAACTTGGTAAGAATTTTCTGCAACGCGACCGGTCCGCCTGTTGATGTCCCGATAGCGGTTAACTGATAATTTTTCCCAGATGCTTTAAAGCGAGCCGTTGACGTTGACGCTCTTGATGAGCTTGCTACCTGAGCTCTTGGCTGAGTGCGACTTAGCGGACTCGCTGGAGCTGTTGAAGATGTTGTCGTATTTCTTGGGGTAAGAGGACGACGCATAAAGCTTTTCTTTGCAGCGATCTGGATAACCCTTTGCTGCAGTAACGTCACCGCTTCATCCCGGTTACGGGCAATATCTTCAAATTTCTTAGGCAGGAAATCCAGCGCACCTGCATCTAACGCATCCAGGGTGGCTTTCGCACCTTCCTGGGTCAGAGAGGAGAACATCAGAATAGGTGTCGGATTCGCTGCCATAATTTCGCGAACAGCAGTAATACCATCCATAACCGGCATTTCGATGTCCATTGTAATGACATCAGGTTTGAGACGTTGAGCTTTTTCCACCGCCTCTTTGCCGTTAGTTGCTACATCGATGACTTCCAGACGTGTTTCTGAGTTAATAATTTCACTTACTCTGCGTCTGAAAAAGCTCGAATCATCAACAACTAATACTTTAATCGCCATAGTGTTCCTTAAATATTAACTCTTAATCAGACTCTTGAAGCCGAAGCGTAACGCTTAAGAAGATCTGGAACGTCAAGAATCAGAGCAATGTGACCATCACTGGTAATCGTTGCACCAGCCATTCCTGGTGTACCTTGCAACAGTTTATCCAATGGCTTAATCACCACTTCTTCCTGACCAATAAGAGTATCCACAACGAAACCAACACGCTGGTTACCGAGTTGGACAATAACAACATGCCCATGCCCTTTACGTGCTTCCACATGTCCAGCTTGCGGTGTTAACCAGTTTTGCAGGTAGAACAGAGGGATCGATTTTTCTCGTACGATAATGGTTAATTGACCATCAACAATGTTGGTGCGACTTAAATCCAAATGGAAAATTTCATTGACACTGGCCAGTGGCAATGCAAATGGGTAACCGCCGATACCGACCATCAACGTTGGAAGGATCGCAAGCGTCAATGGCACCTTGATCGTAATTTTAGTGCCTTTACCCATTTCAGAATCGATATCAATTGAACCGTTTAGCGTAGTAATGGCGGTTTTTACTACGTCCATACCAACACCGCGACCGGAAATATCAGAGATTTTCTCTTTACTCGAAAAACCTGGCATAAAGATTAGATTGAAGCACTCTTTATCCGTTAAACGCGAAGCAGCATCTTCATCCATCATTCCACGCTTAACAGCAATGCCGCGTAATTTTTGAGGATCCATACCTGCACCATCATCAACAATGGCCAGTTCAATATGGTCCCCTTCCTGCGATGCAGAAAGGATGACTTTACCGGTTCGTGATTTACCATTTTGCTCACGCTCTGCTGGCATTTCGATACCGTGGTCAACTGAGTTACGCACCAAGTGAATCAATGGATCAGCAAGCGCTTCCACCAGGTTTTTATCCAGATCTGTGTCTTCACCACGCATTTCAAGCACAATGTCTTTATTCAGGCTACGTGCCAAATCACGAACGACGCGAGGGAAACGACCGAACACTTTCTTAATTGGTTGCATGCGCGTTTTCATTACTGCGCCCTGCAAATCAGCAGTAACCACATCTAAATTAGATACTGCCTTTGACATTTCTTCATCGTTACTGTTTAAGCCTAAGCTAACCAGACGATTACGAACCAATACCAGTTCGCCGACCATATTCATAATAGTATCGAGAGTTGATGTATCAACACGAACGGTGGCTTCGGCTTGTGGCTTTTTAATCGCCAACTCTTTCTTTTCAGCCGCTTCTTTTGCTTCAGCAGCAGGCGCTTTAGCAACAGGTTCTGGTTTTGGCTTTTCTGCTGAAACTGCAGGCGCAGGTTCTACTTCAGGCTTAACTGGCTGTGGTTCTTGTTTAGACTGGGCAGGCCGTGTCGCCATATCCAGTTCTTCAACAGAAGGGCCTTTACCTGAGCCATGCAGTTCATCCAACAGTTTTTCAAATTCTTCATCTGTCATTAAGTCGCCTTCTCCACCAGCAGCGGAAGAAGGTTTTGGAGACTCTGGTTGAGCTGGTTTCTCTGGTGGTGTTGCAGATGGCCCAGCCGTACCCGATGTCGTTGGACTTTTGCCTTTACCGTGCAGCTCATCCAGCAATTTTTCAAACTCATCATCGGTAATATCACCGCTGAGATCAGCATTGTCAGTTTGAGCTTTAGGTGGCTCCGCAACAGGTTCTGGCTTTGATTCAGCGCCTGGACTTTTACCTTTGCCATGCAGTTCATCAAGCAGCTTTTCGAACTCATCCTGAGTGATTTCATCAATAGAATCTGCAGAGAGTTTGGTATCTTCCGTTTCTTGCGCAGCGTTATCTTCAACCACGGGTTCTTCAACAACCGGCTCTGCGGCTACGGGTTGTAGAGGCTCAGGGGCAACTTCGTCTTCCGATTCAGGACGACATAAAAGGTGAAGTTCTTCTAAAAGAGCCGGGTCAGCCGCTTGTATCGGTTCGCCATTTTGTACCGCCTGAAATTGCTCATTCACCGTATCTAAAGAACGAAGCATAGTATCCATTAGGTTTTGCGTAACCGTACGTTGACCGTTACGCAAGATATCAAACACGTTTTCCGCGCCGTGACAAGTTTCAACGAGTTCAGTGAGTGAAAGGAAACCTGCACCACCTTTTACAGTATGGAAACCACGGAAAATGGCGTTAAGTAGATCTTTGTTTTCAGGGTCCGACTCCAACTCCACTAATTGCCCGGAGAGTAGCTCTAGGATTTCACCTGCTTCAACCAAAAAGTCCTGAAGAATATCTTCGTCTAAATCGTAGCTCATACCTTACCCCTAAAAACCAAGACTCGATAACAAGTCATCGACTTCGTCTTGAGATGCGACAGCATCAGTACGCTCATGCGGATTTAGAATTGGTCCTTCCGCACTCGATGATGCTTTCTTATCGCCGGATGTTTGTTGTTCTGTTTGTTGTGATTGTTCGGTGCCAAATGCCGTTAAAATATCCACCAGACGTTGTTCTACTTCATTAACTAAAGTAATAACGCGACGAATAATTTGGCCAGTTAAATCCTGGAAATCCTGGGCCATTAATATTTCAGTAAGCTGGCCACGCAATTCGCTGCTGTTACCTTCGACCTGGGATAACAATCCATCGACACGGTGGCATAATGCCTTAAATTCACTTAACTCAATTTGACCACGCATAAGTTCGTTCCATTTAGGACGAACTAAAAGTAGTGTTTCGTGCAAACTGTCCGCAATCGGCATACAACGATCAACAGCATCCATCGTTTTGTTAGCTGCGACTTCAGTTTTTTCTATAACGTAGTTCAGTCGGTTTCTGGCATCAGGTATTTCGTCTGTTGCAATTTCACTTATACGTTCATCGATCTGAAACTGTTTTAGTGAATCATGAAGATCTCGAGTGAGCTCCCCAATTTCCTTGAACATTGGGTTACGTTCTGACTCATAGATTCGCTTTAGAAGTAGATTCGCTTCGTCTTGCAATCCATTCTCTAGCAATTCAACGAGTTCCTTGGCTTGTTCTAATGAAATCATTCTGATTAGCCTTACACACGTGATGAATAGAGCACCTTTGTCTTGGCAAAAGTGTTTATAGACGTTCGAATATTTTTTCTAATTTTTCTTTTAATGTTGCAGCCGTAAATGGCTTCACAATGTAACCATTCACCCCCGCCTGAGCAGCTTCGATAATCTGCTCACGTTTTGCCTCTGCAGTGATCATCAAAACAGGAAGATGCTTTAACTCTTCGTCAGAGCGAATATGCTTCAACAGGTCAATACCCTGCATACCAGGCATGTTCCAGTCAGTTACTACAAAATCAAATTCACCCTTTTTGAGCATTGGCAATGCTGTCAGGCCATCGTCAGCTTCTTGTGTATTATTGAAGCCCAAATCACGAAGTAGATTCTTTACAATACGGCGCATTGTTGAAAAGTCATCAACAATAAGGATCTTCATGTTTTTATTCAAAATTGCCTCCACTGAG